>Ga0206131_10000014_pt1 | contig 291907 bp, 252 predicted proteins | sample Helgoland_Spring_FD_148636 | JGI IMG/M metagenome (GOLD analysis project Ga0206131, IMG submission 148636) | Pelagic subsurface seawater microbial communities from Kabeltonne, Helgoland, North Sea - Helgoland_Spring_Bloom_20160517_1 | ecosystem: Environmental > Aquatic > Marine > Epipelagic ...
GTATATTGAATGTTTAAGTCTGTACCACTAAAACTCTCAGAAGCTGTAAATAGTAATGACAAATCTGAGGCACCTTGCATATCTAGTGGTCCAAAAATTAACCACCCATTTGTTTCTTCAGAGCAACCGCCCCCACAAAAGCCATTTATAGCGTAAGTACCATTTGAGTTGGTCCAAACATCTCCGTCAACATTCGTCGCCAACGTAACAATTTCAAACTCATTACTTCCATCACTAAGATTAAAACAAGTATCTGGTATCGGGTCACACTCAGCGGCAGGGGTTGTTCCAGAGATCGAAATTCCGTCACAATTACCACCATTAATGGTTATATCCCAAGCATCTCCTTCAAAAAGACCTGTGATTGTAATGGTCCCATCAGTATCTAATGCCGGGTTGCTTCCAGCAACGGTTCCTCCTGAATTGGTAGAAACAGATGTGATGGTTGCATCCAAACCGGTATATGGAATTTCAACAGTAACTCCGTCATTATTGTCACCAAGAGTACTTGTTGAACAGGCGTAAACAGCTGTTCCTAGTGATATTCCGCATGGTGTGCCTCCATAAGTAAAAGTGCCAAAAGAGACTGCAGCAGTTAATGTAGCACAATCAGTTCCATCAAATTCATTTACTGTACCAGTTGTCCATTCTCCAATCGTAAATGTAGAATTGGGTCCATTTGAGTCATTTCTTTTAGCATAAGTATCTAAATACTCCCATGCTTCTCCAGTACCATCCGTACCTATTACTCCAAATTGATCAACGATTGTACTTCCATCAGAAGTTATTGTAATTGTATCATCACCATTAAATGAACCACCACCAATATGTTTAGTAGCTCCTGGTAATATTTCATCAAAAGTTGTTTCACCAAATGCTACTACATAAACAAATGCATCTGTAATTATTCCTAAATCAGTTAAAGATTCACTATTTGCTGATGTTCCTCCATTGCTATACAAATCATAAGTGTAACCTGTAAAGTTAATAGTCCCATCAACATAAAGCTCAATCGCTTTTGGACTTGATGCACCAGATGATCCAGAACAACCATCTGAAGCTAAACCTCCATCAACTACTCTAGTAATTATTACAGATTGCGAAAAGGTTAAACTGGTCAATAAAATAAAAGAAAGTAAAAAGTAAAGTTTTTTCATATTAATAGTTGTTAGTTAGTTTCAAAAAAATCGAATATAAAGATAACAGAAAAAATGAATTAATGATAGTCTATTGTAGGTTAATTAACTTTTAATCGTAAAGTGTTAAGCAGATAAAACAATTGGGCAAAGAATGTGTCAACGTTTTTGCAGTGTTAAGTACACGTTACCTAAATGTTATTAAACTAGGATATTTAACTATTTTAAATCAATAGTTTATCTTTACTTACAAATTTTAGTTTTAAATTATGAGTAACAGCAATATAAAAATTTTACTTGTTGATGATGAACCCGATATTTTGGAGATAGTTGGGTACAATTTGTCTACAGAGGGATATCAAGTAATCACTGCCAATAACGGCTTGGAAGGTGTAAGAAAAGCTGAGAAAGAGCGTCCACAACTTATCATCTTAGACGTCATGATGCCAGAAATGGATGGGATTGAGGCGTGTGAAAAGATACGTCAACTGCCCGAGTTAAAAGATGTCGTGATTACATTTTTAACAGCACGAGGTGAAGATTATTCTCAAGTAGCGGGGTTTGATGCCGGAGCTGATGATTACATAACCAAACCTATCAAGCCTAAAGTTTTAATGAGTAGGGTTAAGGCACTGTTACGACGCTATAAAGAAAGTCATGACAGTGTTTCTGAAGATGTTGTTAAAATTGGCAACCTCACTATCGATCGAGATGCCTATAAAATCATGTTAAAAGACCAAGAAATCAGTTTGCCAAGAAAAGAGTTTGAATTACTATCCTTATTGGCATCAAAACCTGGAAAGGTCTTTAAACGAGACGATATTTTAGATAAGGTTTGGGGAAATGAAGTCATTGTTGGAGGCAGAACGATAGATGTTCATATTAGAAAATTAAGAGAGAAATTGGGAGATGAGTTGTTTAAAACAGTGAAAGGTGTGGGTTATAAGTTTGTGAGTTAATGTCGATAAATTTTAAAAAATCATACAAGTTTGCATTAAATTCTTCAAGCCTGATAACACTCATACTCACACTCTTAATGAGTGTTTTTTTGCTCTATAAAGGTGAGTTTGTTCTGTTAGATTTATGTTTGTTCGCATTACTTTGTTTTGTGGTCGTGTTTTATGTGGTACAATTGCGCTTAGAAACTTTTATTTACAAGCGCGTCAAAAAGATTTACGATGATTTAAAATTGTTAGAGTCTAGTTCTTTTAGTAAAAGTCAAATCACTACAGATATGGCAACGTTGACTCAGGAAATAGATAAGTACGCCAAGAATAAAAAAATGGAGATAGAAACACTTAAGGTAAGGGAGCAATACAGAAAAGAATTTATTGGCAATGTATCCCATGAGTTAAAAACACCTCTTTTTACTGTTCAAGGTTATATTTCTACGCTTATTGAAGGAGCTTTTAAAGATGAAAAATTACTTCAAAAATATTTAGATCGAGCAGATAAGGGTGTCGAAAGACTCACCTATATCTTAAATGATCTTGATATGATTACCAAATTGGAAACAGGTGATTTAATTTTAACAAAAGAAACTTTTGATATTGTTAAATTAATTAATCACGTATTTGATCAGTTAGAGATTAAGGCATCTAAAAAAGACATCACGCTCATGTTTGATAGGGAATACACTGAGCCGATTATGGTTAAAGGCGATAAGCAAAGGCTCCAGCAAGTGGTGTCTAATTTAATTGTAAATTCTATCAAATACGGAAATACACAAGGGACTACAGAAATTAGTATTGAAAATTTAATAAAAAATAAAGTGATTATTCGGGTGACTGATAATGGTGAAGGCATCGAGCAAGAGCATTTGCCAAGATTATTTGAACGATTTTATAGAGTTGATAAAAGTGGTTCAAGAAAAGAAGGTGGCTCAGGTCTTGGATTAGCGATTGTTAAGCACATCATTGAAGCTCATAGCGAACAAATCTATATTGAAAGTCAATTAGGAGTTGGTAGTGAATTTTCATTTACGCTTGAAAAAGCTAAATAATGTATCATAATCTAAGAGGCTAGGCGTGATTTCAAAGCCTTTGTAAGTGTGTATATCATGTAATTGTTTTATCTCAAAATGATGTTGGTTGCAAAAAGGTGCGATATTTAATTGTTCTAGGCGTTTAGCTAAATAAAGTTGTTCATACTGTCCCGGTGTCGGAATAAAAAACGCTGTTTTTCCTAAGATGGCCAAATCCATAATAGTGGTGTATCCAGGTCTCGCAATGATGATTTTACTCTGAAGTATCTTTGTTTCCAAATCTGCACTTGTCAAAAAATTATATACATCAATATGACCAACAGTGATCATGGTTTGATGTGCTTCGACTACGCCCCTTACTAACACAACCTTACCATGATAAGATTCAAACTCTGTTAAAAGAATTTTCTCAAGAACTGTTCTTTGTGGTTCGGGTCCTGATATCAAAAGCAGATAATCGTATAAGATATTTTCAGGCTTTTTACTAAAACGGCTTAAAGGACCGAGATAGCGCACAGGTATATTAGGCTTACTAGCATGTCCTAATATGCCGCTCAAATTATGAGTTTTATCATGGTCTGGCACCCAGCATTCATTAAATTTATTGATGTAGTAGTGATTGATTTTGGTACTAATCCAAGTGGTGTATCCACTTAAAACAGTTGTTTGATGTGTTATTAACGCACATGGAATGTTTTTTGAAACAACACCAAATCTATTGTCAGAGATGATTGCGCAAATTTGATAATCATTAATAATTTTTTTTACTGCTTCATGTTCTAATTTAATGGTCTTTAAAACATGCCTTAACTGCCAAAGCATGGTTAATTTAAAAAAGATACTTGTGCTGCTGTAGGTTATATTATAAGATGGTAAATTAACGAAGTTTAGCTTGGGGAATTCTTTCTGTAATAAGGCTAAAGCAGCACCGTCACTTGCAAGAATTGGTTCAAAATTTTGCTCTATCAATATCTTTATAATTGGGATACAACGTGTAGCATGACCCAACCCCCAATTTAACGGAGCAACTAAAATTCGTTGTTTTTCTTTCATAAAATAAATGTAAACCTAAAATGTTTAGTTAATTTTACTCAAAATTTTTGATACTAGTGGGAAGTAAAAATAAGCTTAAAAGATTTAAGGAAAACGAAAGCTTTCATAATGTCTTTCAGCCCTCTCGAGAAGAGTTGGTAGCATCACGATATGAATTTAAAGGGAATTGGCATCAAAAGGTTTTTAAAAACACGAAACCAATTGTGCTTGAATTAGGATGTGGTAAAGGAGAGTATAGTGTTGAATTGGCTAAAAAATATCCACATAAGAATTTTATAGGTATTGATATTAAAGGCGCACGCTTTTGGAGAGGCGCAAAAACTGCGGTTGAAGAAAGTATGTCTAATGTGGCTTTTATCAGAGCACAAATCGAATTAATTGAATACCTCTTTGACGATAATGAGATTGATGAAATTTGGATTACTTTTCCAGATCCACAAATCAAGTATAAGCGCACGAAACACAGAATGACAAATACTGTTTTTTTAAAACGCTACAAAAAAATATTAAAACCCGACGGCATTGTTAATTTGAAAACAGATAGCGAATTTATGCATGGGTATACTTTAGGATTACTGCATGGGGAAGGTCATGAGATCTTGTATTCAAATCATGATGTCTATCATCAAGAAGGCAGTCCGGAAGAAGTGACCTCTATTCAAACTTATTATGAAGGGCAGTATTTAAAGGATGATAAAGCAATTACGTATATTAGATTCAAAATAAAGTAACTATTGGGTATTACGGTAATTTTCTTTTTAGGACTTGTCATTGCTTTTATCGGAGTGATTCCTCCGGGGTTACTCAATATGACTGTCGCAAAAATCAGTCTTAAAGAAGGCGCTTCTCGTGGGATATTATTTGCTTTGGGAGTTTGCCTAATTGTGGGAGTTCAAACATATTTAGCCACAATTTTTTCTAAATATCTCAGCCAGCATCCAGAAGTTATTGACATACTGCAGCGCGTTGCTTTAGTTATTTTTATTTTAATCACGATTTATTATTTAGTATTGGCAAGAAAACAACCAAAACCAAATATTGATGCGAATGTTAGAAGTAAACACAGACGTTTTTTTCAAGGAATGCTTCTATCTTCATTGAATGTATTTCCTATTCCGTACCAGGCCTACATGACATTGACTTTGTCATCCTTTGGATTACTAAGCTTTAAAACTTACAGCGTCATCTCATATGTTGCAGGCGCTACGACAGGAACTTTCGTGATGTTGTATATCTATATTTTCTTTTTTGATAAGATTAAGAATGAAAAATGGACGTCTCAAAAAAGCATGAATTATACCATTGGCTTTATTACAGGAATGATAGCCGTTGTAACACTGATTAACATTATTAAAGAAATGTAAGTGATGAAAATAGAAACTTTAAATTTTTTTGACAAAGTTTACGAAGTTGCTCGGTTAGTTCCTTTTGGCAGGGTTACAAGTTATGGTGCAATAGGTGCTTATTTAGGAGCTGCAAGAAGTGCAAGGATGGTTGGCTACGCCATGAACAGTTCACATGATAAAAATGTTCCAGCACATCGTGTAGTAAATAAAAAAGGACTTTTGACGGGGAAACACCATTTTGAAGGAACAAATCTGATGCAACAACTTTTAGAAAATGAAGGTATTGAGATTGTAAATAATCAAATACAAAATTTAGATTTGGTCTATTGGGACCCCCTAAAAGAACTATCATAAATCAAGATTGTGCTATCAATCATTTCAATTAAACTACTTCCTATTTCGAAGTATTCACAGTATATTTGTACCTTAGAATTAATCTAAATTAGTGAGTGTGAAATTAAATAAACAAGACGTTTCAAATGCTTTGAAGACCATCTCTGCACCAGGAGAAGGAGCGAACATGATTGACAGTGGAGCGGTTAAAAATATCGTTGTTTTTGCAGATGAAGTAATTATCGATATCACCATTTCTAATCCAACATTACAAGCAAAAAAGAGAACCGAAGTTGACATCATGAAAGTTATTCATGATAACGTTTATGAAAAGGCTAAAATCACGGTTAATGTGAAGGTTGAAGCTGCAGCCAAACCAAAAAATGAAATAAAAGGGAGCCCGATTCCAGGGATTCAAAATATTGTAGCAGTGGCATCTGGTAAAGGAGGAGTAGGGAAATCAACGGTGACTGCAAATCTAGCTGTGACTTTATCTAAAATGGGTTTTAAAGTTGGAATTTTAGATGCCGACATCTATGGGCCATCAATCCCTATTATGTTTGATGTGGTTAATGAGCGTCCATTGGCGGTTAATGTTGATGGCGTATCAAAAATGAAACCAGTAGAAAATTATGGTGTAAAAGTATTATCAATAGGGTTTTTTACAAAACCAGATCAAGCTGTTGTTTGGCGTGGACCGATGGCTTCCAAAGCTTTAAATCAAATGATATTTGATGCTGCCTGGGGTAACTTAGATTTTTTATTAATTGATTTACCTCCAGGGACTGGTGATATACACCTAAGTATCATGCAATCTTTGCCAATAACTGGATCAGTTGTGATTAGTACCCCTCAAAATGTTGCCTTGGCAGATGCGAAAAAAGGCGTTGCGATGTTTCAACAAGATAGTATCAACGTTCCTGTTTTAGGAATTATTGAAAACATGTCCTATTTTACACCAGAAGAATTACCAGAAAACAAATATTACATTTTTGGCAAAGATGGTGCAAAAAACTTAGCAGAAGATTTGCAAGTACCGTTTTTAGGAGATATTCCATTGGTTCAAAGTATACGTGAAGCAGGCGACATTGGTCGTCCAGCAGCCCTACAGAATGGGTCTCCGTTAGAGTTGGCTTTTGAAAACCTGACTAGAAAAGTTGTGCAGGAGGTGGTAACTAGACACACAGCGTTACCTCCAACAGAAGCAATAAAAATAACGACAATGGCTGGTTGTGCAGCAGTAAACAAATAAGTTATGACTTCAGATGAGCTCAAATTAAATATTGAAAAAGCCTTGGATGAAATTCGACCATTTTTACAAAGTGATGGTGGAGACATCTCATTATTGTCAATTGAAAATGGCACCCTAGTAAAGGTGCAATTACAAGGAGCATGTACAAGTTGTAGTGTTAATCAAATGACCCTTAAGTCTGGTGTTGAGATGACAATTAAAAAGTATGCGCCTCAAATTGAAAGTGTCGTAAATATTGAAGCCTAATGTGACATTAGTCACCTTTTCAAAAAACTAAAGTATTTATTTTAGCAGTAATAAATTGAATTTTTAATGATTACAACCGATATACTTATCATTGGAGCTGGTCCTACTGGATTATTTGCTGTGTTTGAAGCAGGTCTTTTAAAACTTAAATGTCATTTAATTGATGCGCTCCCCCAAATTGGTGGACAGTGCTCAGAGATTTACCCGAAGAAGCCTATTTATGATATTCCTGGATTTCCTGAAATTTTAGCAGGGGAATTAACTGATAATTTGATGGAACAGTGTCGGCAATTTCAGCCTGGATTCACACTAGGAGAGCGCGCAGAAACAATGGAAAAACAAGCAGACGGAACCTTTATAGTTACTACTAATAAAGGGACTAAGCATCAAGCACCTGTTGTTGCAATTGCTGGAGGACTTGGAAGTTTTGAGCCAAGAAAACCACCAATATCTAATATTTCTAATTTTGAGGATCATGGTGTTGAGTATATTATAAAAGATCCCGAAATTTATAGAGATAAAAACATTGTTATTGCAGGAGGAGGTGATTCTGCCTTAGATTGGAGTATTTTTTTAAGTAAAATTGCTTCAAAAGTAACGCTAATTCACAGAAGAAATGAATTTAGAGGCGCTTTAGATTCGGTGGAGAAAGTTCAAGAATTAAAAAACAAAGGGTTGGTGAATTTGGTGACTCCTGCAGAGGTTACAAGTATTTTAGGTCATAATCACGTGACAGGTGTTACTGTTAAAAAATCATCAGATAGTGATGAAGAGTTTAACTTGATGTGTGATCATTTTATTCCTCTCTTTGGCTTATCTCCAAAACTTGGGCCTATTGCAAACTGGGGGCTTAATATTGAAAAAAACGCGATTAAAGTTAACAATTCATTAGATTATCAAACCAATATTCCAGGTGTTTTCGCTATTGGAGATGTCAATACTTACCCGGGAAAATTAAAACTCATTTTATGTGGTTTTCATGAAGCAACATTGATGTGCCAAGCCGCGTATCGTATTATCAACCCCGGAAAAAAATATGTTCTAAAATATACCACCGTGAGTGGGATTAATGGTTTTGATGGTACTAGAAAAGAAGCTCCTAAAGCCGTTGTTAAAAAAATTGAATAATTGGATCAAGATGTCAACATAACAATACTTGATCGCAATGGTGTCTCTCATAACATCGATGCTCCCACGGATATGGCCATGAATTTAATGGAGGTTATAAGATCCTACGAACTTGCTCCTGAGGGTACCATTGGTACCTGTGGCGGCATGGCAATGTGTGCCTCATGTCAATGCTACATATTGTCTAACCATGACTTGCCATCAAAACAAGACGAAGAGGAAGCCATGCTTTCGGAAGCTTTCTATGTAAAAGAGAATTCAAGATTAGGGTGTCAAATTCAAATCAATCCAGAAATGGAAGGATTAAAAATTGAGATAGCTCCCGAGAGTTAAATATTTTGATGACGTTTTCTCTAGAATTTATTTAAAGGCGTTTAAACCTGTAATATCTAATCCTGTAATTAGTAAGTGAATATCATGAGTTCCTTCATAGGTAATTACACTTTCTAAGTTCATCATGTGTCGCATGATACTGTATTCGCCAGTTATACCCATACCACCGAGCATTTGTCTCGCTTCACGCGCTATTTTGATTGCCATATCAACATTATTACGCTTAGCCATTGAGATTTGTGCTGAGGTCGCTTTATTCTCATTTTTTAATTGTCCTAGTCTTAAGGCAAGCAGTTGTGCTTTCGTGATTTCCGTAATCATTTCAGCAAGTTTTTTTTGCTGTAATTGAAAAGCAGCAATAGGTTTGCCAAATTGAATACGTTGTTTGGAATAGCGTAGTGCGGTATCGTAACAATCCATTGCAGCACCAATAGCACCCCATGCAATACCATATCGAGCTGAATCTAAACAGCCGAGCGGAGCACCTAGACCAGATTTGTTGGGGAGTAAGTTATTTTTAGGAACTTTAACGTCTTGAAAAATCAATTCACCAGTGGCAGAGGCTCTTAATGACCATTTATTATGAGTTTCTGGAGTTGAAAAACCTTCCATACCACGCTCAACAATGAGTCCATGGATACGTCCTTCTTCGTTTTTTGCCCAAACGACAGCAACATCACAAAAAGGTGAATTACTTATCCAAAGTTTTGCGCCATTTAGCAAATAATGATCACCCATATCTTTAAAGTTGGTTGTCATTCCACCAGGATTACTTCCATGATCAGGTTCTGTTAAACCAAAAGAGCCCATCCATTCTCCTGAGGCTAATTTTGGTAGAAATTTTTGTCTTTGCTCCTCCGAACCATATTTCCAGATAGGATACATGACTAACGATGATTGCACGGATGCGGTACTTCTTACTCCTGAATCTCCTCGTTCAATTTCTTGCATAATTAGACCATATGATATTTGATCTAAGCCTGCGCCTCCATAATTCATTGGAATGTAAGGGCCGAAGGCTCCAATTTCAGCCAAGCCTTTAATTATTTGAGAAGGGAATTCTGCTTTTTGTGCATAATCTTCGATGATGGGAGAAACATCACGTTTTACCCATTCTCGTGCTGCATCTCTCACTAGCTTATGTTCTTCACTCAGTAAATCATCTAAATTATAATAATCCGGTGCTTCAAATAAATCTGGTTTCATTTGCTCAAATTTTAAAGCCACAAATTTAAAGAAAGCATTAGAAACTATAACGATTTCGAGCAAGAAATTTATGCATTGAGAAATTTACTAAGTAATGAATGGAAATGATGGACTCCTTTTTCTCTCTGTGGAGAAAATCTTCCTGCATTATAAAATGAAGATTTGACTCCTTTTTGTACGTTTTCTACAACAAATTCATCCTCTCGTTCAACTTTTTCAAGAGAGCTTCCTGCACCCTTATCATATTTTGAAGGGTCATAGACATAAGACAGAAACGAGACTTTTGTTCGATTCATATCTAAGGGTTTAACAATATTTACAGATAAACCCCATGGATAAAAGTTAAACATCATATTTGGGAATACCCAGTAATAATATGCAGCTACATTTTTACCAAAATCTACATGATCCTCGGGTAGGTCAAATACCTCACTTGCATCATTAGTATAACCTATTTGTAAATTACAAAAATCATAAACTTCTGTTTTATAGCTACCGTAATCTAAAATTGCATTTAAGTCTTCGTGAACAAAAGGCACATGAAAACCTTCTAAATAATTGTCACAATAAAGTGCCCAATGTGCGTGCACTAAAAAATCTTTAGAAATGGTTGTGTCTAAAATAAATTCGTCAATGGGAAGAAAACCAATGCGCTCTTTCATTTTATCAATGACTTGTTGAAAATCAAATGATGGATTAAGTCCGGCAAAAAGTAATGGCCCCCATTTTTTTAAGGGGAACCTATGTAAATTGTCACAAGGGCGAGGAAAATTTTCTGCATCACCAAATTCAGGCATGTGTTCAAACTCTCCATTGAGATTAAATCGTCTTCCGTGATACATGCAGGTTAATTTTTTACTCTTGCCAGGATGAAGAGCTACAATATTTCCACGATGTGTACATACGTTAGTGAGACAACTGAGTTCTTCTTTGCTGTTACGAGTTAACAACATGGGTTCTGTCAAAAAACCATCTAAAAGAATAAAGGGATAAACGCTTTGAGGGAGAGCTACAAGGCTCTCATCGCCAATAAATTGCCAAGATTTAAGAAATACATTTTTTTTAACAGCATCAAAAGTATGAGTGTCTTTATAAAACACTGTTGGAAGTGTCTCTGCATTTTTAATATCTGGGTCAATATAATATTTCTTCGCCATTAATAATATAATTGTAAATTCGTAATGTGCTCCTAATTTACACAATAAAAATGGGATATGTTTAAATCGTATAAATGGCCTCAAATAAGCAAAAAATAGGACTAATTGCAGCGACGTCTCTTGTCGTCGGGAATATGATAGGTTCGGGTATTTTTGTACTACCAGCAGCTCTTGCAAAATACGGTAGTATTAGTTTGCTAGGATGGCTTTTTACCGCTGCGGGAGCATTTATTTTAGCAAAAATATTTAGTAATCTAAGTAAATTGTTAAATGCTAAAAATGGAGGCCCTTATGCCTTTGCAAAAGAAGGTTTTGGTGATTTTACAGGATTTATAGTTGCCTGGGGATATTGGATTTCATGCTGGGTTGTTAATGCAGGAATTGCTGTAGCTATTATTAGTGCATTGAGTTTTTTCTTTCCAATTCTTGAAAATAATTCTTTGTTATCAGTAGTTATCGGACTATCCTTTATTTGGTTTTTTACTTGGGTCAATATAAAAGGAATAAAGACCTCTGGAATATTTCAAGTACTCACAACTATTTTAAAGTTGTTGCCACTTATTCTTGTAATTTTGGCAGGACTATTCTTTTTTGATTTAGATAATTTCCCAGAATTTAATAATTCTGAGGTCTCACATTTTGAAGCTTTTTCGACAGTTGCAACCTTAACATTATTTGCTTTTCTAGGGATAGAATGTGCTACAATTCCTGCGGAGAGTATTAAAAATCCTCACAAAAATATTCCTAAAGCAACCATGATCGGAACGCTTATCGCGACACTTGTTTATATTCTTGGTACCATTGTGTTATTTGGTATTTTACCCATTGACCAATTATTGATTTCTCCTGCTCCATTTGCTGAAGCTGGGCATATTATGGGTGGAGAAAAACTAGGCTATTTTGTTGCGGCTGGTGCTGCAATATCAGCAATAGGAGCATTAAATGGGTGGATATTAATAGCTGGACAACTTCCAATGGCTGCAGCAAAGGATAAGATGTTTCCAAGAATTTTTAAGAAACAGAATCAAATGGAGGCTCCACAAGCAGGGATAATTATTGGAAGTATTTTAAGTTCTGCTGTGATGCTTATGAACTTTTCTGAGGGTTTGGTTAATCAGTTTGAATTTATTGCTTTACTGACTACACTTACAGTTTTAATTCCATACTTGTTGGTTGCTGCTTCATATGTTATTATAACAATTAAAAAGGGGATATTCAATGACAATAAATTTAATATTATTATCTTATCATTAACAGGATTTATGTATTCACTTTGGACAATTTACGGGTCGGGAAGCGATACAGTGTTTTATGGATTTTTCCTGTTATTGTTAGGAATTCCTTTTTACATACTCATGAAATACCACCAAAGCAAAGACTTATAAAGTATGGCAATTACGTACCATTCAGAATATCTAAAATTACAATCTGTTTTCATAACACCAGTAAAGCATGCATTCGTATCTGATAACCGAATAAATCAACAATGGAAAGCCTTAAATTATCTGGCTCGACCAAATTTAACAAACGCGTTTGAAGAATATGAAGCGTTTCAAGCATACTTGAGTCAAAAAAACATTCAATTACTTAATTTTCCCTTAGACAGTCAGGTTCAAATTGATTCTATTTATTGTAGAGATGCTTCAATTGCAACAAATTTTGGAATGATTATTTGTAATATGGGAAAAGAAGGGAGATCTCTTGAGCCACAATTGCATAAGCAAACATATGAGAATTGTGATATCCCAATTTTAGGTAAAATTGAATCTCCAGGGACTATTGAAGGAGGTGACGTTGCTTGGCTAGATGAGTCTACTTTAGCGGTGGGGCATACATATAGAACTAATTTAGAAGGGATTCGTCAAATAAAAGCACTATTGGAGCCTAAGGGCATTAACATTATCGTAGTTAATTTACCTCACTATAAAGGTAAAGAGGATGTGTTTCATTTGATGAGTATATTTAGTCCAATTGATAAGGATTTGGCTGTTGTGTACTCACCTTTAATGCCTATTGCATTTCGAAACGAGTTGATTCATAGGAATATTCAATTAATTGAGGTTCCTGAGGATGAATTTGAGTCTATGGGATGTAATGTGCTGGCGCTGGCTCCCAGGGATTGTTTAATGGTTTCAGGTAATTCAAAAACACTCAAACTCTTAAAAGATAATGGATGTCGAGTTACTGTCTATCAGGGTGATGATATTAGTTTAAAAGGCGGTGGCGGTCCAACCTGTTTAACTCGACCATTGGAGCGTTTTTATTGAATTATAATTTTAAATAAAATTTTTTGGTGAGTTTGATGTAGTCGGCCGTATATTGATGACGTTTTTTTTCGATAACTAATGTGTTGAGGTTACAGTTACTTTTAACAAAAGAAAATTCAATAATACTTCTTTTTAAAAGTGCTGATGCATGACCTTTAATTCTCAAAATGTCATTTGCAAAAAGACCATAATTGAGAGCTAGACGTTTTAATTCATCTTCCTCTTCAAAGGGAATAATAATTGAAAATATTCCAGTTTTATGCAATAATTTTGAAACACATTCTAAGAGATTTGCGAATGGCAAGGCGTCTTGAAACCGAGCTAAATCACGTTGTGGATTGGCGCTTTTATAATCTTCAGAGTAGTAAGGAGGGTTCGTGATGATTAAATCGTACGAATCAGAAACCTCTGCTGTAAAATCTTCTAATGAGGTATGGTAACAAAACAATCGATCATTCCATGGAGAGTCTTCAAAATTATTAGTGCATTGTTCGAAAGCGTTATCATCAATTTCTACGGCATCGATGATATCAGAATCGCACCGTTGCGCTAACATCAGAGATAAAATTCCTGTCCCAGCACCTATGTCTAGAACAGATTTTGGCTTCCTTTTCAAGGAGGTATGAGCTCCAAGTATGACACTATCTGTACCAATTTTCATTGCACACCTGTCTTGATGCACCTTAAATTGTTTGAATTGAAATGGTTTTGTAGACATCAAGTTAAATAGAGTTCTATAAGACCAGGGGGCGTTTCCACGATGATTGTTTTCATTTTACGATTCACTTCAGAAATAAATTCATCATTCATTGGAATTAGAATTTCTACACCATTTCTATCAATTACAAAAAGAGCTTGTGCCGTTGAATCGTTTATGGATTTTAAACGACCTATTTCACCAAAATGTTGATCAATAATGGTAAAATTGATGACTTCGTGAAAGTAAAACTTATTGCCCTCTAATTTCGGTAAAAGATCTAATGGGAGGTAAAGTTCACTACCTATGAGGGCATTGGCATCTGCCTCACAATCAACATCTTCAAATTTGACACGTAAAAGTTGGGATTTGTGAAGTCTTGAGTGTACAACAAAAAAAGGAATGAAGTTATTACGAACCTGAATAAAGATTGCTTCTAAATGCTCATACACCTGAGGTTCATCCGTATCTAATTTAATAAGAAGTTCACCTTTAAAACTGTATTTTTTGACAATTTTACCTAAAAAGAAACAATTTTCTTTACGCATGACTTTAAATAAAAAACTCCGATACATTGTATCGGAGTTTAAAAATATAACATTTTTTTTATTCCTCTTCGTTGGTAGCTTTAGTTTCTGGCTCTGCTGACTCTGCAGTCGCTTCCGATTCTTCCGCAACAGGCTCTTCTTCTTCAACAACAGGCGCTAAAGCTGCTATTCGAGCTTCGTTTGCTTCTTTTTCGGCTTCTAAAGCTTTCGCTTTTGCTTCAGCTTCAACTTTTGCTAAACTGTCTTTTTTAGAATCAACTTTTGCTGCTTTATCATCTAACCAAGCTTGAAACTTTTTCTCAGCTTCTTCTTCGGTCAGCGCTCCTTTACGAACACCTCCTGCTAAATGGTTTTTTAGCATAGCTCCTTTGTAAGAAAGAATAGCTCTTGCCGTATCTGTTGGTTGTGCACCATTTTGGAGCCATTTAACTGCAGTATCGACATCTAGTTCGATACTTGCGGGATTAATGTTAGGATTGTAGCTTCCAATTTTCTCTAAAAACTTACCATCTCTTTTTGATCGTGCATCTGCCGCAACAATCCAATAATAAGGTTTGCCTTTTTTTCCGTGTCTTTGTAGTCTTAGTTTAACTGCCATAAATATTAATTAGTGAGGTTCTCGACCCCGATTATTAATGAGTGCGCAAAGATACTATATTTTTTGAATTCTCAATTATATGTTTAGATTTTTATCATACTTTTGATATCATATATCTTAAGTCTCGTTATGAAAGCACCCAACCTCATACTTGTCATGTTTTTAGTTCTCAATTGTAGTGATGAAGTTGAATTTAGGTCACCATCTTTTGAAGCACAAAAAGACGGTGCTGTATTTTGGAATGCCAACTTTCTGGCTGCAGATATAGATAATAATGGATTTATCATTGAAGGAAGGAATTCTGGAGAGAAACTTCAATTAATTACGTCCAGCGAATCAAATGGTGTTTTTGAACTGAGTGGTGATAGTGATAATGTAGCAATTTATGTTGATACAAATGGAACCGTTTTTTCCACAAAAAATGTTCCTGACCCCAACATCTCAATATTCCCTAAATTTGGTGAAATTAACATTGAAAATGTAGATAATGAAAATCCAAGGAATATTTCTGGAACTTTTTGGTTTTATGCTTACACTGAAGATGGTTTAAATTCAATTAATTTTAATGAAGGTGTTTTTTATAAAATACCCCTACTTGGTGGCCTTGAAAGAATTGAATGAAGCCTTACATGCAAGGATTATTCGTTTCGATGTGGTTTAACAATTGCAATCACCTCAATCACGTTAGTGTCTCCTTATAAAGCGGCTGCTGCTGTTTAAAAGTGTTCATAACTTTCCATCTTAAAACTCTTTATTATTCCTATTTTTAATCATTAATTTAGACTACTAAATAACACCTATGTACTTAATTTTTGATACTGAGACTACAGGTTTGCCTAAACGGTGGAAAGCACCAGTTAGCGATACAGATAATTGGCCTCGTTGTGTGCAAATCGCTTGGCAATTTCATGATGAAATGGGGGTTTGTATTGAACATGAGGATTATTTAATTACTCCAGATGGATTTAACATTCCTTATGATGCAGAAAAAATTCATGGTATTTCTACAGAACTCGCCCAAGATAAAGGATTACCATTACATGAAATTCTAGAAAAATTTAAGCATGTATTGTCTAAATCAAAGTTTGTTGTGGGTCAGAATGTTGGATTTGACTTAAATATCATGGCCTGTGAATTTTACAGGGAAAATATAACTTCAAAATTATTAGAGTTACCTGTTCTAGATACCTGTACCGAAAAGACGGCATTACTTTGCAGGCTTCCAGGGGGAAGAGGTGGTAAATTTAAGCTACCAACGCTAACAGAATTATATCAACATTTATTTGGCAAGGCTTTTAAAGATGCACACAATGCGACCGCTGATGTTGAAGCAACCACGAGATGTTTCTTAGAGCTTGTTAGGAGGCGTGAATTTACACAAGAGCAATTAGATGTTCAGCCAGATTATTTTAGACAGTTTTCTGAAGCTAATCCATCAGAGATACTTCCTTTAGGACTAAAGCATGTTAATCTTAAAAGAGCTTCTTCAAAAATTAATGAACTACTACAGAAAGCAGAGCCAAATGATGTAATTGAGAACTCTGAGTACAACTTTGAATTAGAAGAGGCCAATTTTGCCCACCTTCATAATCATTCACAGTTTTCGGTCTTACAATCAACAATTAGCGTCAAAGAACTTGTTGCAGCGACAGCGAAGCACAATATGAATGCAGTTGCTTTAACAGATCATGCTAATATGATGGGAGCTTTTCATTTTGTAAAAGAAGTCAAAGCACATAACAGACTCATCAATGAAATAAATACAAAAAATAAAGAAGAAGGAAAGGATGTCTCTGGTCACAAGATAAAACCTATCGTTGGATGTGAGTTTTTTGTTTGTGAAGATCACACAAATAAATCTCTCAAAGACTATGGTTACCAAATGGTATTACTAGCTAAAAATAAAAATGGTTATCAAAACTTGGTAAAAATGGCATCTATTGCTTACACGGATGGGTTTTATTACGTACCAAGAATTGATAAGTCTGTTATTGAGCAATATAAGGAGGACATCATTGTGCTCTCAGGGAATCTTTATGGTGAAATTTCGAGTAAAATTTTAAATATAGGTGAAAAACAAGCTGAAGAGGCAGTCATATGGTGGCAACGGCAATTTGGTGACGATTTTTATCTCGAGATGATGCAGCATAATCAAGAAGATGAAAGACGTGTTAATCAGACATTAAAAGTTTTTTCACAAAAATTTCAAGTAAAATTAATTGCGACAAACAATAATTATTATTGTGAAAAGGAAGACGCCAATGCCCATGATATTTTACTTTGTGTAAAAGACGGAGAAAAACAAGCGACACCGATTGGTCGTGGCCGTGGTTATCGATATGGCTTACCAAACCAAGAATATTATTTTAAGTCCTCTGAGGATATGAAGTTCCTTTTCAAAGATATTCCTGAGGCCATTATTAATATTCAAGAAATCATTGATAAGGTAGAGGAGTTTGAATTAGCAAGAGATGTGTTACTTCCTGAATTTAAAATTCCAAGTGAATTTAAGCACGAGGAGGATGATCATGATGGAGGAAAGCGAGGAGAAAATGATTATTTGAGATACCTTACCTATGAAGGCGCAAAAAAACGTTATGGTGATATCACAAAAAGCATTGAGGAGCGTTTAGATTTTGAGCTTACAACCATTGAAAACACGGGTTATCCTGGATATTTTTTAATTGTTGAAGATTTTATTAGAGAAGCTAGAAAAATGAGTGTTTCTGTTGGCCCAGGGCGTGGCTCAGCAGCAGGTTCAGTGGTGGCGTATTGTCTCTGGATAACAAATATAGATCCTTTAAAATACGACCTTCTTTTTGAGCGTTTTTTAAACCCAGATCGTATCAGTATGCCTGATATTGACATTGACTTTGACGATGAAGGAAGAGGTCGTGTCATGGAATATGTCATTGATAAATATGGAGCAAATCAGGTAGCTCAGATCATTACTTATGGGACTATGGCAGCAAAATCTTCAATTCGTGATACTGCTAGGGTGTTAGATTTGCCTCTATTTGATGCGGATAGATTGGCTAAATTAATTCCAAATATGTCTAAACTTGGTAAAATATTTGGTGCCGACGAAAAGAAACTAAAAGGCATGTTTCGTTCTGAAGATTTAGAGAAAGTAAATCAGTTGTTAAATATTTCTGAGGGAGAGGATTTAGAAGCAGAAACAGTGAATCTTGCAAGATCCCTAGAAGGTTCTGTAAGAAATACTGGTATTCATGCATGCGGAGTCATTATTACACCCGGTGATATTACGAATTATGTTCCGGTGGCAACAGCGAAAGATTCTGATTTATATGTGACACAATTTGATAACTCTGTAGTTGAAGATGCAGGACTTTTAAAAATGGATTTTCTCGGATTGAAAACATTAACACTGATAAAAGACACCGTAAAAATTGTAAAAGCCAAACATGGCATTGAGTTAGAGCCTGATAATTTTCCAATCGATGATGACGCGACTTATGCACTTTTTCAAAAAGGCGAAACAGTCGGTATTTTTCAGTATGAGTCGCCGGGTATGCAAAAGCATATGAAAGATTTAAAGCCTTCAGTTTTTGATGATTTGATTGCGATGAATGCCTTGTATCGCCCTGGACCTATGGAATACATACCAAGTTTTATTGCACGCAAACATGGAGATGAGGATATCGAATATGATTTACCTGAGATGGAGGAATATCTCAAGGAGACTTATGGAATTACTGTTTATCAAGAGCAAGTAATGCTTTTGTCTCAAAAGCTGGCAGATTTTACTAAAGGTGAAGCTGATGTGTTACGTAAGGCCATGGGTAAAAAGCAGAAAGCTGTCCTTGATAAAATGAAGCCAAAATTTATTGAACAGGCTGCTATCAAGGGGATGGATAAAGAAAAGTTAGAGAAAATCTGGAAAGATTGGGAAGCTTTTGCTAGCTATGCTTTCAATAAGTCACATTCCACGTGCTATGCATGGATAGCCTATCAAACAGCCTATTTGAAAGCTCATTATCCAGCAGAGTATATGGCAGCTGTTTTATCTAATAACATGAATGACATTAAGCAGGTTACTTTTTTCATGGAAGAATGTAAGCGAATGAAATTGAAAGTGCTCGGTCCTGATGTTAATGAATCTTATTACAAGTTTTCAGTGAATCAAGAAAATGCAATTCGTTTTGGAATGGGTGCTATCAAAGGAGTAGGACATGGCGCAGTAAAAACAATTGTCTCGAACAGAAAAGAAGATGGATCTTACAAGTCTATTTTTGATTTGGCAAAACGTATTGATTTGCGAGCTTCTAATAAAAAAGCGTTTGAGAATTTAGCTAATGCGGGGGGCTTTGATTGTTTTGATATGACACATCGTGCCCAATATTTTAGCGATGAAGGTGATGGCGTGACGTTTTTAGAAAAGACAATAAGATACGCAAATAAGTATCAGGAAAATAAGAATTCAGCACAAGTAAGCTTATTTGGCGAAGCGAGTAATATTCAATTTCCTGAGCCAGAAATACCGCCGTGTGAAGCATGGGGAACTATGGAAAAACTAGCGAGAGAGAAAGAGGTTGTTGGCATTTACATATCTGGTCACCCGTTAGATGATTTTAAGACAGAAATGAATACTTTTTGTAATGCAACAATTTCCTTGTTTAATGATTTAAATAATTACGTTAATCGGGAATTAACTTTTGGGGGTGTTGTCACTGATGTTCAACATAGAATTAGTAAACAAGGAAAAGGATGGGCATTATTTACTGTAGAAGATTATATCGATACTCATGAATTTAGAATTTTTGGCGAGGAGTACTTGAAGTTTAGACATTTTTTGCTTAAAAGTAGTTTTATTTATGTTCGAACTTTTATCAAAGAAGGCTGGACAAATAGAGATACTGGTAAAAAAAGCGAACCTCGTGTACAATTTAACAATTTTCAACTATTACATGATGTGATGGATAGTTACGCAAAAAAGTTATCCATTCAATTTAATATCCATGACATAAAGGAAAAACGAATCAAAGAGATTCAAGAATTACTCAAACTGCATAAAGGGAATCATAAGTTAAATTTTGTTATCTATGATAATGAAGAACAAATTAAATTACAAATGCCAAGTAGAAAGCAAAAAGTTAGAATTTCACAAGAGCTCTTGGATGAACTAGAGAATCATGAAGTGTTTTATAAGCTGAATTGAAATGATAGTATGCTTCAATTTCTAAATAAGTAAAACAAATAGTATGAATACAAATTTTGGTAAAATTTTTAAGTAATTTTGTACAACAATAAAAGTAATATTTAATTAAAAACACAGAATATGGCATTAGAAATAACAGATGCAACTTTTGAAGAAACGGTTTTAAAAAGTAATAAACCTGTCATGGTTGATTTTTGGGCGGCTTGGTGTGGACCCTGCCGTATGGTCGGACCTATTATAGATGAAATCAGCAAGGAATATGCCGATAAAGCTGTCGTTGGGAAGGTCGATGTTGATGCAAATCAAGAATTTGCAGCCAAGTATGGGGTTAGAAATATACCAACGGTTTTGGTTTTCCAAAATGGAGAAGTTGTCGGAAGACAAGTTGGCGTTGCTCCAAAAAACTCTTACACTGAAGCCATTGATTCATTACTATAAATGCTCAATAAAAAGAATAGTAAAAAGGTTTGCCCAATAAGCAAACCTTTTTTAGTTTAGATAACATCATGGATTTACAAAATGAAATTAATAAAACATCTGGGTTCAAAAATCTTGAATTACTTGCAAAGCAAGTAGTTGAAGGATTTATTTCAGGGATGCATAAAAGCCCATTTCATGGATTTTCTGCTGAATTTGCTGAGCATAAAATTTATAATCAGGGAGAAAGCACACGCCATATTGATTGGAAATTATTTGCGAAATCAGATAAGCTTTTTACGAAGCGATATGATGAAGAAACTAATTTACGGTGTCATTTAATTTTGGATAATAGCAGTTCCATGCATTATCCCATAATGGATAAATTCTCGATTAATTCATTGAATAAAATTGGATTTTCAGCTTTAGCAGCTGCCTCATTAATGCACATACTAAAAAAACAACGTGATGCTGTTGGATTAAGTGTTTATAGCAATAAATATGATTACTATGCTCCTGCCAAGGGAAGTGATAGACACCACAGAATGTTACTCGACCAGCTAAGTCAATTAGTTGTTTCCACATCAAAAACTACCACGACTAAGACTTACGAATACTTGCATCAAATTGCCGAAAATATTCATAGGAGATCCTTGATTTTTTTATTTACTGACATGTTTGAACCAGGAACAGACGATGAAAAATTATTTAATGCTCTCAGACATTTAAAATATAATAAACATGAAGTTGTTTTATTTCATGTTTATGATGAAGACAGAGAATTAACGTTTAATTTTGACAACAATCCAAAGCGTTTTATAGACGTTGAAACAGAGGAGTTTATAGATGTTTATGCCGATAATATAAAAGAAAATTACGAGCTGATGGTGCGGGATTTTTTTAAATATATTAAACTGAAATGTGGGCAATATCAGATAAAATACGTCCATGCGAATATCAATGACAATTTCAATAAAATTTTGACCACTTATATGGTTGAACGTCAAAAATTTGCTTAAACGTTTTTTTGAAAAAATACTAAAAAACGTTTGCGTTATAAAAAATGGAATGTATATTTGCAACCGCTATAAAGCAACGGTTTGGTAGTTCAGTTGGTTAGAATACCTGCCTGTCACGCAGGGGGTCGCGGGTTCGAGTCCCGTCCAGACCGCTAAATTATTTAAAGCTTCAACCAAGTTGGAGCTTTTTTAATAGTAAGACGTTGTGTTGTTCTCAGAGAAATCTGAGACGTAGTAATACCGGATTTAGTTCGGTATTCCAATGAAAGGCTTTCCTTTTTTCTTCATAGAAAATTGGGATGCTTTTTTGTTTAAACTTAAATTTGTGGTCTCGTGCTATCTCCTATTAGACGAATTGGCACATGCACTGATTGATGTTCCATTGAGCTTTATTATAACGACATGAAAAATTATATGGTATCCAAAGAATATTATTTTAAAATATTATTATGTTTTTACCTGGCATTTATGGGGACATCATCTCTTTGTTCTCAAAATACTAGTTCGTATAAAATTGTACCAAAGGTTCTAATTATTGAGGATAATGTTGAAAGACAATTATTTGATTTCACACAAACAGATGATTTAGGGATCATAGAAATGATTGCCCCAAAGGATTGGACGGAACCGATTGTGGAGCTAAACTATGTGACAAGAGGCTTTGTTATTGAGGGATGTCTGGGACTTCAATTTAAAGACACAACCACCATTATTAAAAAAGACGAAGGTTTTATAATACCAAAGAATAAGCGAGTAAGAATATTTAATGCTGGGGATGGGCAATTAAAAGTAGTCGAAATACTCCAACCTGCTTATAAAGAAGACTTTGTTAAATTTTTTGATTCCTTTTAAAAGTGTTCATGTCGTTAAAATCATCAGCGTTACGTTTTTATTGATTTGATTTTAAAAGCATGCTATCTATGTCTGTGTTATAAATTTTAGGATTTGCTCCCTGGTTTTGGGCTACCAACGCTCCAACAGCGCAGGCTCTATCAAGAGCCATTTGTGGATCACTGTTTTTTAATAATGCATCGATAAGCGTTGCTAAAAAGGAATCTCCAGCACCTACAGTATCAACAACGTCAACAGGATATCCTGTGTTGTGATAAAATTTTTGTCCAAAGTAGAGTATCGCACCCTGACTTCCAAGTGTTACACAGATAGATGTCGTATTAGTTTTTGAGGCTACGAATAAGATAGTTTGCTCTATTGTTTTATCTTGAAGTCCAAAACTTGTTGAAATCTCAATTAGTTCGTCGTCGTTGAATTTTATAAAATCTGCCGCACTCATAAGTGCCTTGATCGTTATCATATTGTAGTTAGGGGGTCTCAAATTGATGTCAAAAACAGAAAGTCGTGAAAAAGGGAGTAATTTTAACAAGGTGTTACTAGAGGTCTTACTTCGTGCTATTAGACTTCCAAAAAGAAATGCTTTCGAGTTTTTAACTATGGAGATTAGTTCATTAGTTAGCACAATATAATCCCAAGCGCAAGGCTTTTTGATGGTGTAAGACGCCAGGCCCTTGTGGTCTAAAACTACCTCAACTGTACTGGTACTATGTTCTGAATTGTGTTGAATATAATCTAATGAAAGCCCTTTAGATTTGATGTAATTGTTCAAATCTTTTCCATCGGGATCATTTCCTAAACTACTAATAAGTTTGACGTCATTCTTCAATGAATGTAGCCTTAAAGCAACATTCAAAGAAGCTCCTCCAGCTTTTTTGTATGTTGGAAAATTGTCCCATAGAACCTCCCCCAAACACGTTATCTTATTCATTTGATTTTTTTGACACTAAATGATACTCCCAAGGGGCTAATTTAATATTGTCTTGATCAAAAGTTATCATTGTATCTTTTAGTAAGTCACGATAAGTTCCTTCTAAGTTCATCGAATATGTTTGGTTGACGTTAGATAAATTTCCAATAAAATAAATCTCAGCATCATCTTTGGTTCTTCTAAAAGCCATTACTTGGTCATTTGCAGTTGGTAACCGTTCATAGTTTGCCGAACTTTTTCCCCCGTGAAAAGCAGGATTGGTGTTTTTTAGTGCTCCTAGTTTAGTGAGTAAGTCCCATGTATTTCCTTTGGTTTTTGGAATACTGTCTTTTTCAAAAAACTTTAATCGATGGTTTAAGTCGTATTCTTGACCGCTGTAAATCAAGGGCATTCCAGGAATGGAATAAACTAAAGTAGTAATCATATCGCTCGCGTCTCCTAGACGTTCTTTAACGGTCCCGTTCCAAGAATTTTCATCATGATTGGTTACAAAATTCATTTTAAAATCAGTGGCTTCTAACAGGTTATTTTGTTGGTTGATATACACATCAAAATCTTTTGTGTTAGAAGTTCCCTTTACTATACTATTTAGTATATGATGACCTTCCCATGCGTATTGCATATCAAAGCCATTTCTAAAGAGATCTTGTTGTTCTGCTTCAGCTAACATGAATAAAGGTTTTATTTTCCTTAACTCTAAAATTGCTCTATTAAAAAATTTTGGAGGAACTTTATGAGCCACATCCATGCGATATCCATCAATATTAAAATTTTCAACCCAATATATTAAATCATTAATCATTTCATTTTGCATATCTGTGTTATCATAATTAAGATCTGCTGTATCTGTCCACCCCCAAGATTTCCCAGTATCAGGATTTATTGGGTCAATAATGTCACCTTGTTCATTTTGGGTATACCATTCTGGATGTGCGTAAATCCATGGATGGTCCCATCCGGTATGGTTAGGGACCCAATCAATGATTACATAAATGTCATTTTGATGTGCTGTTTCTATTAAGTTTTTGAGATCATCTTTGGAGCCAAATTCAGGATTTACAGCCTTGTAATCTGAAACTGAATAATAGCTTCCTAAATATTTTTTTCGCTCTACGTCATCCGCTATATCACTTGTAAACGAGCCATCTGTTGCTTTCCTTTTTATTTTTGAAATAGGATTTATTGGCATTAGCCATATTATTTTCACTCCTAGATCTTTTAACGACGGAATGTCTTTAGTAAAAGCCTCAAAAGTTCCTTGTTTCGAGTATTGTCTGATGTTGACTTCATAAATTACCGCCGATTCCAAGACACTGTCGTTAATGGGTGTTGTCATATTAGCTTCTGAAGAAACTACCGTGTTTGATTGACAGGAAATAAATGAGATTGATATAAATACTGCTAAAATTGATGTTTTCATTATAATATATTTAATTAAATAGTTTTTCTGGTGATGTAAGATTGTTTAAAGATATTCTAAAATTGTTTTGTAACAAGGAAAGACCATATTGATAAGATGCATTCATCCAACCAAAACCCTCTTGTGTAATGTATTCAAAATCTGTTCCTACATTACCATATTCTGAAAATACTTTATGAGAGCCTGTAACAACATTATACTTTTCCGGAATTGTACCATTGTAATCAACGGCATTTTTAGTAATCATGAAAAGCCACCTATAGATTAATTCTTGTAATTCTTTATTAAATCCATAATTTAATAAACCTTTCCAAATCATCATTTGATGTGGGGCCCATCCGTTTGGATAATCCCATTGCCTTTCTGGTCTCAATGCTGAAATTTCTCCGCGGCTTCGTTTTGAACTTCCAACAACACCTCCTTTTACTTTTAGTTCTTGCATCAATGTTTTTAACATAGTTTGAGCAGTTTCTAAATTTACGATACCAGCCCAAAGAGGGGAGTAATTTGATGCACTTTCAAAATAGGATTGCTCTTTCGTTATATAATTAAAATCAAAATATTGTTTTCTATCTTCATTCCACATGTATTTATGCATGCGTTTCGCTCTTTTATTTGCAGCTGAATACCAAAAAGAAGATTCAAAGCTTTCAAATGAATTATTGAGATAGGTCTCCGTGAGGTATCCAAAATCCATTTCGTATTTGTATAACAGAGCATTTAATTCAACAGGATTTAAATCAGCACATATACCTTCAATTCTATAGGAGGTATCATGTCCAGATTCTCTCACACTTCGGTCATGAATAAAGTAAGCGTTGAGTTCTTTGTTTTCAATGTCACCAGAATTATATTTCAAAATATAGTCCTCCAAAGATATATTGTGTTTATCCGCATAAGGTTTTATGATCGAATCAAAATGCCCTTTTTCACATTCAGGAGGCATTCCAATCCCCTCTGCAAAGTACCGATTTAGTCCATTTTGTGTCAATCGCTTTCCTGCAACCATCCAGACAGTTTGGTATTCTTTAATGGCTGTTTTTAAATGACTTTTTAGCCAATCAATATCTCTTGTGAACTTAAAGACTTCTTGAATTAAACTAGTGTAAAATGGAGGCTGTGTCCTTGTAAGATAATAGGACCTGTTGGCATTTAATACTTTCCCATAATAATCTATTTCATATTGAAAATTATCTGCCATGGCTTTTGCTAAATCCTTTTTACCATCGATAATTAAACCGATGGATTCAAAATAACTATCCCAACCATACATTTCATTAAATCTCCCACCTGGTACTACAAAGGGAACACCTGTGATTTCATTATTTTTAGACACTAGTTTTAAGGCTAAGATACCAGGATAGTTATTCAGACCTTTCACAAATTTGGGCGTAATTTTCTGTGGCAGCGCTATGGCTTCAATTGGTAGAGAGTTTTCAAGATGCTGATAGTATTTAAAAGCAAAAACATCCTTGTATGGGATATAAATTCTTAACTTATCTGAATTTAAAGAATTATTTTTCGTGTCCAATAATAATTTTTGAATTCCTTGTTTATCCATCGTTCTGGTCAGACCCAACCAATAATAATCTTTAATTAATCTTGAAATTCTAACGGTGGGTAATTCTTCTATACGCTCAAGAGGGACTTGAGCAAATTCATTACCATTACGTTTTGAAAGCACTAATTCTTGCAATAAATTTGAAAGAAAATAGGTGCCTTTAACTTTATAATTTTGTCCTGAAATAGAAGTAATTGAGAAAACTTTGGGTCCAATGTCGTCAATTGTAATTTTTTTATCACTGTTTGTATCCTCTTGACGTAACAGCAGTGTTAAAGTTTGTGCTATGTTTAAATTAAAAATCATTCTCAATTTATCTGTCTAGAACGCGTTAAATTGTAAAGAATCCAAATTGAAATAAGAATGCCTGCTAAGGGAATTAGTGATAAGTAAAATGCGGTGAATCCATCATATCTTTGAAAAACGTTTCCAGTTATTATGGATCCTGTTGTCCCTCCTAGTGCTGAAAAGACAACAATTAAACCTGACATCGAACTATGCATATGCTTTGGTAAAGACGATAAAATGGTAGAGTTGATCGTTGGGTAAATTGGTGCTAAAAATAATCCTATAGCAGGCATCATGTAAACGACCAAAGGAGCTTGTGTCCACGAAATCACACCTTGGTTATCCATGTTATTAGCGAGAGGTAAAACAAGTAATATTATAATTCCTGCTGATATAATACAAGTGGTCAGGAGATAAATCCACTTTATTTTTTTTAAAATAAATCCTCCTAGAAAACGGCCTATCATAAAGGCTCCACCTAAAATTGCTCCTGCTTGTATGGCCATACTCGCTGGTGCGTTGATGATATCCGTATAAAATGTTGGGAACCATGTTTGAAAGCTTTGTTCAGTTAAAACATATAAAAAGATACTTAAAACAAAAACAACAGTCAATGGTTTTATGATGAGTAACATCATCTCTTTAAAGTCTTCTTTGAATTCGCGTTGTTTAATCCTTGCTTCAGTTTCGTCTAGTATTGAAAAATAAAGCACTAAAAATGCTAGTAAAGAAAGTCCTCCCATTAGCCAATACATACTCAGCCAGTTGGTTGACTTTGGATTATTGTCATCAATAAAAAGACTAAAAATAATATTCCCAAGAAGAACTCCTCCCATGAAAACACCCTCTATAATCCCCATAAAACTACCGTGCTCTTTTTGACTATTTGTAATGAGACCAATGGTAGCAAAAACACTAACTTTGATGAGGGCGAATGAAATCCCTATCATCAGAAATAAAAATTTGAAATACCAAAATTGATTTGTATACGGCGTAATAAAACAGCAAATAGCTACGAGTGCGAGACCCAATAACATGGATTTTTTCAAGCCAATTTTTGGTAAAAATGAGGCGAGTATAAAAGATGCAATTGCGATAGGAATATCTTTGAAGCCCTCTAAAATACTCGCGCTCGCTTTTGAAATTTCCATACTCCTTTGTACTTGTAAAATAACAGTACCAACACTGTTCAACAAAAATGCAAAAACAAAATAGTTTAAAAAAAGTGCAATTTTAATACCGACATGTTTCATTGTGTTGAAGTCTTTTTATTAAAGCGAGAAGTTTCATTTAAACGCATAGCTAATATGGCAGAAATAGCGAAAAACACTCCGGCAAATAACATGGCGTTAATTGCATTATCAGACAATAAATACTTGTAGATAGGCCCAAAAGTCACGGTTTCTATACCCATTGGAATGACAATCATCATGTTCAAAATCCCCATATATACACCTCTTCGTTCTTGAGGTACAATTTTGGAAACCATGGTGTAAGGAATTCCCATCATTGCTGCCCAACCAATCCCAAATAATATCATTGGAATCAAAACAAGTAAAGGATCAGATATAAAAGGAATACAAAATAATGCTACGGCGGTTCCAAATAAGCTCAGAGCATACATTTTTTTATTTCCAAATTTTAAAGTTAAAGGCACCAAAATCAGCGCAATTAGCATCGTCGTGGTATTATATGTAAGACTCATTGCTGCAGATTGAGAACCTGCTTCAGAAATTGAATATCCCATTGTTTTCATAAATAATGGCGTTGAAAATTGCCAATAAACAAATAAGGCATACCATTGAAATAAATATACAGCTCCAATTTTCCACATAAACTTTGGCATTTCTTTGACTGCGATACTAATTTCTTGGAAAGGTTTAGCGATTCGTTTAATTAATGATAAAGCTTTTATCTTATTAATTTCTATAAACTCTTCTTTTGTGGGAGGAATTTCAGATGTTTTAAAAACAGACCATAAGATTGTTGTAAGGGAAAGTATCGCACCTATGTAAAAAGAATAATAAACCCACTGTGGAATTGTGCCTGCAACGTCCGCCTCTTCACCAAATAAATATTGAAATAAGATAATTGATCCTGTGGCTAGTAATGTTCCCAAGCCACAAAATAAACTCTGCATTTGATAGCCTAAACTCAATTGTTTCTCGGGTAGTTTGTCTCCTACAAAAGCTCGATATGGTTCCATAGCCACGTTGTTACCAACATCCAAAATCCAAAGTAAACCAACAGCAAACCATAACACAGGACTATGTGGAAACACAAATAGACAGATACTGCCCAATAAAGCACCAATTAAAAAATATGGTTTGCGCCTTCCCCACTTTAAAGACCAAGTTTTATCTGACATGGCGCCAATAATTGGTTGAACAATTAAACCTGTAACTGGGCCTGCAATATTTAAAATGGGTAACATGTCTTCAGAGGCTCCCAAAAACAAGAATATCGGATTTATAGCTGTTTGTTGTAATCCAAAACTATATTGAATTCCCAAGAATCCGACATTCATATTAAAGATTTGCCAAAAAGATAAATTAGGTTTGGATATTTTCATATTTTTTATTTTAAAACTTTAAAATGACAGCTTGATAAGGTTGTAATGTAGCGGTATTTTTCTCAATGGTTAAATGATCATAATTATTGATAAGAACTTCTTTACATTGAACCAAGTTAAGTAAATTTATACTTGAAACTGTCTCAGAAAAATTTAATAGAATTATCATTTTTTGCTTGTCTAAAGTTCTGCTGTAGGCGTAGACTGTTGGGTGTTCTTTTTGAATAATTTTGTACTTGCCATACACAAAAACTAAATTGTCTTTTCTAAGTGCAACCATTTTTTTGAAGTGATGCAATACAGAATTTTGGTCAACTTCCTGATTGGCAACATTTACAGTTGTGTGATTTTCATGAACAGGGAGCCATGGAGTTTCCTTTGAAAACCCAGCATGATTAGAAGCATCCCACTGCATGGGTGTTCGACCGTTATCTCTAGAAAGTAAATTAAGTTTTTTTAGGTATTGATTTAAATTCTCACCATCGGAGGCTGCTTTTTTATAGCCGTTTATGGCAGCAATGTCTTTGTACTGCTCAATTTCTGTAAATCCAATATTTGTCATGCCTAATTCGTCTCCATAGTAGGCGTATGGGGTGCCTCTCATTGAAAGAATAAACGTATTTAGCATTTTCGCAGAATAATCTTTAAACTTCGGATTATCGCTGCCAAAGCGATTAACGACTCTTGATTGGTCATGATTGGATAAGTACATAGAAATCCAACCTTTATTCTCAAAAGATGTTTCCCATTTTGTGAATGACGCTTTAAAATCCTTCAAAGTACATTTATCTAAAGAACTCACTAAATCAGTACCTTCAAAATGATAAACCATTTGTAACTCGTTACGATCTTCATCTACAATACTATGAGCATCATCCAGGGTGCTTCCAGCACCCTCTGAAACTGCAAAAACATCATATTTACTTAATACTTCATTATACATTTCTCGAAGATAATGATGTATATGAGGACCCATACCATGGTACTTTATCACACTTGGTATGTTGTCATCATAACCTTCAGGGAAGGGTGGGAATTCAATGTCTTTACTTACAAACTGAAATGCATCTAATCGAAATCCATCAACTCCTTTATCTGCCCAAAATTTCATAATATTATATACTTCTTGCCTAACCTTTGGGTTTTCCCAATTTAAATCTGGTTGTTTCTGAGAGAAATAATGTAAATAGTAAGCATTTGTTTGTGCATCGTATTTCCAAGCATCACTGTTTTCATCAAAGAAACTCCAACGATGATTTGGTTTCCCTTTTTCTGCTGGCCACCAGTGATAATAATCTCGATAAGGATTATCACGAGAACTTCTAGATTGTTTAAACCACTCATGTTCGTCACTACTGTGATTTACAACAACATCCATAATGAATTTAATATTTCTTTCATGCAAGCCCTCTAGAAGTTCTGAAAAATCTTCCATAGTTCCAAACTCGCTCATGATAGCTCGATAATCACTTATATCGTATCCATTATCATCATTTGGAGATTCGTAAATTGGATTTAGCCAAACCATTGTCACACCAAGACTTGCGATGTAATCCAGTTTTTGAATAATTCCTTGAAGATCTCCAATGCCGTTTCCTGTTGTATCCTTGAAACTCCTGGGGTAAATTTGATAAATTACACCCTCCTTCCACCAAGCTCTGTTTAGTACATTAATATCTTTCATTCCTGGTCAATTAAAGGCATAAAAATTTCAGCATTCCATTGAAGTTCGTCGCCACCAAAATTAGGGTTATTGTAAAAAACTTCAATAGGAGTTTCGGAGACTTTAATGGCATTGCGTTCTGCATGTTCTAATAATGCGTACCAAGCTCTGTCAGAGGTTATGTAGTTGCCATTATAGGTTGCTTTTAAAGCTTTGACACTTTCTTGTTGTTTATAGGAAATGAGATGATGTTTTGGAAGTGAGTCACTTTTTATAATTGGAAAGCAAAAGTTGTAATTAATACTGTCTTTTTCCTTATTCCAGCGTGAAATTTCAATAAACGGAGTACCATTCATTTCTACATGTCCCTCATAAAGGAAATTACTTAGGAAGGTGTAGTTTTTCATCATGCCTCGTGCTTTTTCTATTTGTAGCCCGGTCATTGAAACATAGGCACAATATGTTTGAGGGGTAGAGGCGATACCTTGGACACGAACCTTGATTTTACTTAAATGTTCCGTGAGTTTGTTTGAAAAATCAATAACCGTCCGTGTGACTCTCTTTTCAAAATTGGTATGCCCAAAGGGCATTGTGATTTTATTAAAAAAGCTGTTGTTTATATCTTTTATATACACGTTAATCACGGAGCTAGAATCATTTAAAGACTTGATATTCCAATCGTATAAATGTATAGAATCGTTTATTGTTATCTGTTGTGTTAAATTGTTTAAGGTGTTTTGTGTCAGTAATGTTGCACTGTCTAGATTACCATTCCATAATTTTATGGATTGATTGACTGTGCCAACAGAGGTCTTTGCCTTAATGGTAATTAGGTAATCATATGATTTAACAAAGAAATAATAGGTTAAAAATCCTGTAATTAAGACACTTATAATAGCAACTACTTTTCTCACCATTTTATAATTTATTGTATCATGTTTAGTTGATTAACAACTAATTTCCCAATTTTTCTTCCTTGCTCCACACCAATTTCAACAGCAGAACGGTAGTGTATTCCACCATACATTCTACTTATAGCAGCTTCATCAGCAGCCTCACTAAAAGTGGAGTAGGACCTTTCTTTTAAACCATACGGAACCTCTGAATTATCAATAAAATCAAAGTTTTCTCCAAAAATTGAGGTTAATACAACGGAGGCAGCTCCAGATACAACAGAGTGACCACTTGTGTATTCCGGGAAAGGAGGTGTTTGAAGAATGGGTTTCCATTCATCATTAAAATATGTATTAATTAGAGTTTCGGGTCTTACAAGATTACTTCGATATTTTTCGTCCCAACAACTAATAAAGGCATCGGCAAGTGCGATGGAAGTTTTAGTATAAGCGAAGACAGTTTTACTATAATTAGCATTGTCTTTTTTTGATGCAATTTTTGTGATTCCAATCCAATGTGCTCCTGGTGTAATTTTTTTAACAGCAAACATTAAATGACCTCTTGTTATTGAAACGTAAGGATTACAGTCCCAAAATTGAGCAATCGCAATTTCCTCTGACTCATCACCTTTTTTTGTAATTCGTTCGCTGATGTCATACACCTCTTGTAATTCCTTATAAAATAAAGATGTTTTTTCCATCGAGAAAGAAGGTGGGGGAGTCGGTTTAAATTGTGCAGCTGAATCCAAAATGAAAGGTCGTATTTTGTTCCAATGAGGTTCTAGGCCGTCCATATAAGATGGTGGTGTAGGCTGCCATCTAGATTCATCTTCTGAATCTACTCTAAATTTTGGCATTGTTCTGGTTTGAGGATAGTTGTCATTATTCATCCAATTCGCTATGAATTCTGAAACTTGAAGACCGTATTCTCGAGAATTTTCAAACTCAACAGGGTTTATGTTTTCCCATTTGGTGTAAAGACTGTCTCTAAAACCTTTAATTTTATCCTCAGAAAAAATGAGTTGTCGACTTAAATCTATATGAGCAATGAGCGCCGATAAAGAATGATTTATTGACTTATTTTTGCCTGCTTTTGGAATTGCGCCAAGATGTTCAATTTGTTTTTCTAATGATTGATACATACTATCATTTTGTGCTATAATTTCATAAGCAGCTATATTTGGATAGACAAAAACCCTACTTGCTACAGGTGGCGAAAATATGTCATGAACCATCGCGTCAATGACCCTGTCAACGGAAAGGTGAAAGTCCTCTGTAGAAACTACTATAGGGTCGTAGTTTGGCTTGCATGAGTAAATCATTAAAATAAAGAAAAATCCTAGGGAAAATTTTTGTGTTAATTTCATCATTATTGGTTTGTTAGTTCATATACTTGCGCCTTGTCATTATTTACAGTAACCATTAAGAAGGGTTGTTGTTTAAATGATATGATATTTAGACTTTTTATGGCTTTGTTACTAAAATTTAATCCAATTTTATTTCCGAGAATGACTGTGCTATCATTTTTAATTAGAGCTCCTGGAAATGAATCAAAGCGACCATGATATGGTGTTACCCCAAAATAATTCCCTCCCACTAAAATTTCAAACGTTCCATCATCATCAAAATCATATTTTAAAAAAGAGGTGATAGGAGCGATTTGCAACTCACTTTTAAATGGGACGAATGTGTATTGGTTATTGATGTTTTTTAAGTAGCCTGATGATAAGGTATGTACATTCAGTTCTTTAGCACTATCTAAATCAGATTTTTCTATAATCTCAGAAATTTGTTTACCAGCAAAGTTTTTGTACGAAGGATATTTTTTACGTAAACTAATGAGTTGACTGGCTAATTCATCTAAGCCCAATATTGGGTAATACCCATCTTTATTATAATTACAAACAATGGTTTCGGTAGTCTCGTTATTATCAAAATCTGAGTAGTACATTTTAAGAGGGCGGTCCTTAGATGCTTTAAATTTTGAATTTTCTCCCCAGTTACCTAACAAATAATCAGTATCTCCGTCATTGTCAATATCGAAAGGAATTATTTGTTGCCATAATCCATTTAATTTTTGATTGACAGTTAATTCCTCAACGAAATTGCCCTTCTCGTTACGAAAGAATTTTGGAGACATCCATTCTCCTACTATGATAAGATCTGCAAAGCCGTCAGAGTTAAAGTCATCCCAAATAGCATCTGTTACCATCCCTATATTCTGAAATGGTTGATCCTTGAGAATTGAAAAATAACCATTATCATTGTTTAAGACATAAGAATTTGGAATGTTACCAAAATCGTTAGACACGGCGTTGTTCCCAATAAATAGGTCTAAATCTCCGTCAAGATCATAGTCGAAAGCTTTAATGACGTTGGCATTCTCAAAATAAGCAGGAAAATCTTCCTTTAAATAATGCTTATTGTTTTGACTGTAATATTTATCTAATAATGGAGGCATATTGTTAAAAAAATCACCTCCTCCAGTTCCAATGATGATGTCATTTATAGAATCGCCATTGAAATCAGCAATGATTGCCTCAACATCTTCTGTAATAGAATCTTTGTAAATAGTTTTAATAATTTGTTCATTAAACTGACTATCACCTTGGACATAAACTTTTGGTGTTTTAAATTTAGAACTACCAAAATAAACATCATCTTTTCCATCATTATTTAAATCTCCGATAGCAACACCTGGACCTCGATCTGAAATCTGATAAGGAATTAGCTTTTGTCTATTAAAGTCAATGTAGTTGTCTTCTTCATGAGTAAAATTCAAACCGAGATTATTTTCAGTTTGTTTGAAAACTAGTGACTTATTTAATGTTGTTTTTTCTTTGGCTAAAACTTGTGTGTCCTCAGGGTTAATCGTCAGGGTTTGGTTGGTGGAAATATTTTTTAATGTTTGATAGGTATTGTTTGGCCAAACAACCCTTATTGAATCGACTGAATTTACAGATCCAAAACCAAAATGAATCACAGGTTCTGAGGACGATTGAAATCCTCTTACGGTGTAGAGTTCTTTATATTGAAGTATTCCTGCTGAATAGGCGTATACTTTTGTTCCGATACCAAAGGAGTTTGGTTTAAAATAATTGAATTTTAATTTTAAAAAATGACGTTTTTCATTTGTTTGATTGATGTAAATAGAGGCCTCTTCATTGATATTATTAATCACCAAATCTAAATCTCCATCATTGTCTAAATCTCCAAAGGCCGTTGCTCCTGAAACATTTAAGTTGTCATCAATCCAAATACCTGATTTGTCTTGAAATTTTAATTCTTTCGAGCCTTTAAAAATATAGTTGTGTGTTTCCCCTGAGGGCATCATATTTAGAGCCTCTTGATCAACTAATTTTGTGTTGTCAATTTTTTTTTGAATCTGTTCATTTGAAACAAATTTTATAAAATCTAAATCATTAGGTCTCTTTGGAATACCATTTGAAATGAATAAATCTTGCTCACCATCTTGGTCGTAATCAGCAAACAGCCCACTCCAACTCCAGTCTGTGGCTCCAATACCACTGAGAAGACCGGTTTCCAAAAACCTTGAATTTGCTTGATTAATGAACATCATATTTCGAGTAAACTGATAGTGGTATCCATATTTTTCAGTCCTTAGTTTTTGGATTTGGATATTATCATCACCTTCTGAAGATTTGAGAACGATTTCATCTTCTGCTAACATGTCCAAAGACAATAAATCTGGCCAACCATCATGGTTGATGTCAGCAGCATCATTTCCCATTGAAAATCTAGAGGTGTGTCCAAAATAATTTTTGAGTTGTTCAGAAAATGTTCCATCACCCTTGTTTATGTAATAATAATCATCTTCATGGAAGTCATTTCCAACGAAAATATCTGGATAACCATCTTTATTGAAATCGGCTATTGCTACACCTAAACCATAGCCGTTGACCCCTCCAAATATACCTGCTTCCTCACTGATGTCTGTAAATGAATCGCCATCATTTCTCAATAACTTGTCCCCAGTTTGATAATTTCTCTTACTTCTTACTGTTACATTTCCAAATGATTCTTGTGTATGCGTAGCGTGATTTAAAAGATAAATATCTAAGTCTCCATCGAGATCAAAGTCTAAAAATGCGGCAGAGGAACTGTAAGAGTCAAAATCTAAATTATAGTATTTTGCACTTTCAGTAAAAGTTTCATTGCCATTATTTATATACAATTCATTATGCCCATAAAAACCATTAACCCCGACAACTGCACAAACATAAATGTCAATTAAGCCATCACCATTGATGTCACCCATTATTGCTCCGGTATTCCAAGAGCTATTTCCCTCAATTAAGGCTTTTTTAGAGATGTCTTCAAAGGTGAGATTTCCCTTGTTTAAATATAATTTATTTGGCAACTGGTTAGCAGATAAAAAGACATCTAAAAGTCCGTCATTATTGATATCGCCTAAGGCAACACCACCTCCGTTATAGTAGTAAAGATAATCGAGAATATTGACGTCATCTGATGCTGTTAAACTATTTTTAAAAACGATTCCTGTTTCTTTTGTGGGAGCTTTGATGAAGAGTCGCTCTTTTTGTTCGTGGCAACTAAACAAAAGAATAAAACCAACTAAAACAATGCTTTTACTCATCATTAATCAAAAATATTTTTGGAAATTCATCATTAATAGAAGCTACAAGGTATGTTTCTCCATTTTTTGTTTTAATGGTTCTTAATTGTTTTGCTTCATTTTTTATAACAAAACCACTGTCGTTATAGTTTTGCCATGTAAAGTTAAGATTGCCATCTCCTAAGAGGACATTTCCGTAATTTGCATCTAATCGAGAGTATTGAGGCTTGAACTCAAAATTGTTTCCAGCCATGATAATATCGAGATTTCCATCATTATTTACGTCAGAGCAAACAATACCACAAACACAAGAAAATTGGACTCTGTTTGGTAGATAAATAATTTGAAATTGATTGTTACCAATGTTCTCTGCAATAATAGTCTCTGAAATAGTACTCTGTTTTATTATTGACCGGTCAAAAATATCTTTATTAAACAATTTATCAATCGACTTTTTGGCATATTCAGAAGCTTTGATATTTTGTTTTTTTAAGGAGACGAGTTGTGCTGTCAATTCCTTTTTCATATGGATTGGGAAATCGCTACCGTTCTCATTTTTTGTAATTATTTGTTCAATAGTTCCATTATTGTCAAAATCATTTATCCACATTTTCATTGGATGTTCATTGGATGTTTTGTGAGCAGTGTTATTCCCTTGATTTCCAAAAATAAAATCTATGTCACCGTCACTATCTAAATCAGCAGTTTCGACGGTGTTCCACATCCCATGTAAATCATCTAAGGATGATGTTAATTTGATTAATCGTTTGCCATTATTTTTATAAATTTTTGGAGTGTCCCATTCTGCAACAATGACTAAATCCTTTAGGTCATCATTGTCAATATCTACCCATTTTGCATTGGTAATCATTCCTGCATTTTTCAAATCATAAGCGACTTTATCGGTAACATTCTCAAATACACCATGGCCATCATTTTGTAGAAACAAGTGTGCTGGATTAATACCATAAGTACCTACCACACTTCTTGACCCAACAAAAACATCAATATCTCCGTCGTTATCAAAGTCGTAAGGTGCGACTACAGCAATATTTGTGCGAGTTGACGGAATAGTTTGTTGTGATAATTCAAATTTGCCATTACCATCACTAAAGTATAATCTTGTAGTGTATAAATGGCTATTCCCTCTCTCATTTCCTCCTGTGCCAACTATTAAATCTAGATTTCCGTCGTTATTTGCATCGAAAAAAGCAGCGGTTGTATCTTCTAAATATGCATCATTTGTAAATGCCTTTTGAATGGATTGTTTGATTATGCCATTGCCATAATTCATATATAAAACACCAGGCTGCCCTTTCCCTCCACCGATGTAAAAATCTTCATTCCCGTCTTTATCAATGTCACCAACAGCAAGCGCTGGCCCTTCTTGTGAAAGCATTTTTGAAATTAATCCCTCAAAATCAAAATCAGAATAGTTGTTTTCTTGATGTTTAATGAGATCTTTAATCGTTATTTCAGAGAGAAGTGTATTGGTGGTATGAGCTTGAGATGGCTTTTGAATTTCAGAGGCTTCAGACTGTTTTAATGTTAATATTGTGTCTGTTTTTACAGTTGTAATTTTTTGTGTTTTGTCATTAGGCCAAATAACTCTTAATGAGTCTATGATTTCAGTTTCTCCAACGCCAATAGTCATTACATAATCCATCGAGGATTGAAACCCTCGTGAGGGAATTTGTTCTTGTACATAGGTTTTACCATCGTAATATAATTTTATTGTACTTCCTACACCAAAGGTGTTTGTATCATCACCTGTTAATTTTATTTTTATAAAATTATTATTTGTTAAAGTTTCGGTATTATTTTTATAAACAAATGGTGGCATATTAACATTGTTAATCACCAAATCTAAGTCTCCGTCATTGTCTAAATCACCATAGGCGACACCATTTGACAAACTTGGGATTTCAAACCCCCATTCTTTGTTGGCATTTTTAAATGTCAAATCTCCACGATTTTGGTAGGCATAATTAGGCTGTGGCTTGATAGGCATTTTACTGATAATTGAATCAATAGCTTGTTTTCGACCTGTCAGTGCCATTTTTTGAATAATTTCGTTTGCGAAAAAATCAACAAAATCTAAGTCTGTCAGATCGTGATTGACACCATTGGTCACAAAAATATCTCTATTTCCATCGTTGTCCATATCAAAAATAAGACCAGCCCAACTCCAATCGGTTTTGGCAATACCACTGAAATAAGCTATTTCTGAAAAAGTGCCATTACCATTGTTGAGTTGAAGTGTGTTTTGAATATATTGTTGATAAAAATCCTTACTTTGTTTGAGTTTGAAAACATTATAGTTTTCAAATTCCATAACAGATTTCACTCGTTCGTCTGCTTCAGGTAACATATCAGTAATAAAAATATCAATGTTTCCGTCGTTGTTAATGTCCGCCATATCAACGCCCATTGCAGATAAACTTAGATGAGAAACCCAATTTTTAATATCCTCTGTAAAAGTTCCATCTTGATTATTCAAGTACAAATAGTCTCTTTCATAAAAATCATTTGATATGTAAATATCCGGATATAAGTCACCATTAATATCACTAACCATAACGCCAAGACCAAAACCAATTAGACTTCCATAAATCCCTGCCTCTTCACTAACATCTACAAACTTACCGTCGTCATTTCGTAATAACATATCACCAACCCCTCTAAATATTTCAGGCACATTCTCCCAATCTTGTGCGCGTTTATCTCGTTGTTCAGCATAGCCTAAACTACTTACAGGAATATTACTATTATTTAATATGTAAGCATCAAGATCACCATCTTTATCATAGTCAAAAAAGGAAGCATGTGTTGAAAATCCTGTTTTGGCTAAATTATAGGTCTCGGCTTTTTCAGTGAAAGTTAAATCACCATTATTGATATACAAATCATTATCATGGTTGTTACCCTCTAAATTTCCGGCATTACTTACATAAATATCTAACAAGCCATCTTGGTTTATATCGACCATTACAACACCTGTTGACCAAGGTTTGTTCCCCTCAATACCTGCCTTTTCTGAGATATCTTCAAACTGAAAGTTGCCTTTGTTAAGATAAAGTTTATTAGCTACCATATTACCTGTGATATAGACGTCGGCAAGTCCGTCGTTGTTTATATCACCTAGTGCAACCCCACCGCCATTGTAGAAGTTACGATATTTAAAAATATTAAAGTTTTTTTGATTTTTTACAGAATTCACAAAATCAATACCGATATCTTTTGCGTTAAGAAGAGAAAATAATTGTTGTGTGTTATCAGCTTTCTTATCTTCATTCATTTCTTGATTACAGGCATGTAATAATATGACGCACAGCAATAAGGCAAATCGGTGTAACATTAATTGAGCTTTCATTTATTTAATTTTAAAAAAATGGGGGAATTATTATTTCTTGTAATAATGTAATAAATGTCTTTATTAATCACGATCTCTTCAATCCCTCTTGTTTCACCAGAAGCACCTATATATTCATGTGCTTTTTGATTAAAAAATCCTTTCTGGTCATTCATTAAGACCATGCCGTGAGAAGCGTCTAATTTACCTAATTGCGTGTTAATATGATAATTATTTCCGATTAAAAAAACATCTTTAAAACCATCATTATTGAAATCTTTTATGAGCATGTCTTTTACTGAAGAAACTTGACTCATAAGTGGTAATTCGTGTTTTTTAAAGGTATTATTACCTATATTTTCAAAGTAACAACTTGCGAGTTCATTGATGTGTTTTTTAGCGATATTAGTTGTTTTATTTTTTGGAAATAATTCATTGAAGGAGGCCTGCGCAAAATCTTGGTAAGACAAATAGGTCTTATTTAGATAAGGAAGCTGTTTTACCAATTCATCCTTTGATGCAAGTGTCGTTTCTTTGTGTTGTTGGTAATAGGTTACGATTGGATCGATTGTTCCATTACCATCAAAATCATTTCGATATAAGGTGATTGACGCTTCTTTTGAAGCCTTGAGTCTTGTGTTTAAACCCCAGTTACCTGCAATGATATCAATATCACCATCATTGTCAAAGTCAGCTGCTTTAACAGTATTCCACCACCCTTCAGTGTTGTTTAATTTAGTGCTCTGAATCAAAAGTTTTTCTCCGTTATTAATAAATAGTGTTATCGGCATCCAATGTCCTACAACAATGACATCCTTAAAGTTGTCACCATTAACATCAATCCAGTGTATATCATAAACATTACCAATATTTTCAAATTCAGTGCTTACTGATGTGGTGATGTTTTTAAATTCACCGAGTCCGTTATTTTCAAAAATATATTGTCTTGGTGTTTGTCCAAATTCCCATGGGATAAGATTTGAAATAATGGAAATATCCATATCTCCATCATTATCTAAATCAACAACGCTCACTTTGGAAGCGTTTGTTTCAATTTCCATGAATTGCTGGGATTCATACCGAAATACTCCATTCTCGTTTATGTATAATCTAGGCTTTAGCGGAGATCCCTCTTTAAATTCGTTTCCGCCACTTACTACAATTAGGTCTTTATAAGCATCACCATTGGCATCAAAAAATAATGCATGCGTATCTTCATTAATGGCATGTTCCTCAAATATATTGTCTTGCACTGACACAAATTCACCATCCTTATTTTGTAGATACAAAGCGCTTTTTTGTGATTTTCCTCCAGTGATAAAGATATCTTCAAGACCATCATTATTTACATCATCTACTGCCGTATATGGACCTGTATTTGTTGAGGCATAAGGAACAAGAGGGTCTCTATTAAATTCAATAGAAGGTGTGTCATAATGCTGAAAATCAAGAATACTATCTGTTAACACTTCTAGATGATTAGGCTTACTTTCATTGTAATAGTTATATGACAAATGTGCGTTTTTGATGGAAGCTATAATCTGATGATTAGTTACAATCTTCTCTAATCTTTCATATTTTCCATTAGGCCAGATAATATGCATTGAATCTACAGTTTGTTCCGTTCCCAGTCCTATATGAATTGACGCATCACTGGATGACAAATAACCTTTATTTATATAGTTTTCTTGTGTGATTATTTGATCTTTAATAAAAGCTTTTATTTTCACACCAATTCCCAATAAGTTATCTGCTTCACCCAAGAATTTTATTTTGAGATAATTATTACGGTTGTTTTCCGCATTATTTTTTAACACAAAAGCCTGTTCATTAATATTGTTAATAACAAGATCTAAATCCCCGTCATTGTCTAAATCAACAGAAACACCGCCATTACTAAAAGACGTCTCGTTTGAAGTCCATTGATGCGTTACATTTTTAAATTTAGTATCACCTGTATTTTGATACATATAATTTTCTACCTTTTTTTCTGGGATAAGTTCAGATAATTCTAGGTTTCTTTCTGATTGTTCGGTAGCTAACTGTTTCTGAATAGTTTCATTTGATATAAAATTGATGAAATCCATGTCATTTGTTGCACCAACAATTCCATTTGTCACATACAAGTCTTTGAATCCGTCGTTGTCGTAATCTCCTATTATTGGGCTCCATGACCATTCCGTTGCGGCAATACCACTTAAAAAAGCAATTTCACTGAAGGTGCCGTTACCGTTATTATGATGTAATGTGTTTTGCATAAATTGAGGAGCGTAACCATTATTTAAATAAGATTCATATGTTTGGAAAGGTGCTTCAACACCTGAAGCCTTGTAAGTTTCTAAATCTTCAGGGAGCATGTCGAGAGATATGATGTCTTGAAGTCCGTTATTGTTTAAATCAGCGATTGCATTACCCATCGAATAATGCGACGTGTGGCCTAACGTTGAAATGTTACTTGTGATGACTTCTTTAAAGGTGTTGTTTTGTTGATTCATGTAGAGGTAGTCATTCTCAAAAAAATCATTACCAACATAGATGTCGGGATATCCATCATTGTTAATATCACTTATGGATAAGCCTAAGCCGTATCCGATTTTTCCTTGAAAAATTCCAGATTGTGATGTTATATCAATAAACTTACCATTAATATTTTCAAGAAGTTTATCGCCAGATATATCATCGATGCGGTTTCTATTATCTCCCTTACCATAATTACTGTTTGGGTGTAAGGAATGATTGAGTACAAAAAGATCTAAATCTCCATCTTTATCCATGTCAAAAAATGCTGATTGAGTAGAGAAAGAACGAAGATCCAAACCATATCTTTCTGCTTCTTCTGTAAATATTGGAATTCCATCTTTGTCAATTCCGTTATTGACAAACAATAAATTATGCCCTGTTATAGTATTATAGTTACCTATTTTACAAACATAAATATCTAATAATCCATCGTTATTAATATCTACAGTTGTAACTCCAGTGGTCCATGGTGACGTATTATCGATATTGGCAGCTGTGGTAATATCCTTAAATTTAAAACCTCCTATATTGAGATATAAGTGGTCTTTTGATTGATTGGCGGTAAAATACAAATCAACTAATCCATCATTGTTAAAGTCTCCTGCCGCCACTCCGGCACCATTGTAATAGTATAAATAATTTAAAATATTAAGACTTGTGGTCTCACTTAACTGATTTTGAAAATATAAATTAGTTTCTTTTGGGCTCAAACTCTCAAACAAAGGAGGTTCGTTTTTACAAGAAAAACATAAAACAATAAGTAAATAGGGCAACAAGCATTTCATGTTGCAAAATTAAGAAAATAGCAGATAATCCATGTTCTAAAACAAATAAAGAGGGTAAAAATACCCTCTTTATTTAAATGTTATGTATAAACCTATTTAGTAACCAGGGTTTTGAACTAAATTTGGGTTTGATATTAATGCATCTAAAGGGATAGGAAATAAATTTCTCGTTGTATCACCAACTGAAGCAGGATCTTTAAATTCCCAATTTTTGGTGAATTGGTCAAACCTAAGTAAGTCATTTCTTCTAAAGAATTCAACATATAATTCTCGACCTCTTTCATCAATCATGTCATCTAAGGATACTGATGATAATGGAGAGGCACCTCTAAGTGCTCTTAATTCATTAACTTCAGCTGTAGCACTACCACCACCACCTCTTAGCATGGCTTCAGCTCTCATTAAGTGAGCATCTGCAAATCGCAAGATGATTTCATGAGCTCTAAAAGATGCTGAACCTGAACCATCATACGGATGATATTTAATGACTCTAATTGCTTGTGTCTCCGAACTATTTTGTAAATCAAAGTCTCTGGTGAAATTCAAAGGATTTCCAGCTCTATCGGATAGGGCATTTCCGTTGGCATCATATTGTTGACCAATTAGGAAACCGTAACCAATTCCGTAATTTGTGTTTGGATCAGCATTTGAAGCATCTGGCACAAAACCTCTTCTTTCTTCCTGACCTGATCCCACATAGTTTTGGTTAGCATCACCTTCAAATAAGTCGTAAAATTCGGCGAGTGTTGAAAACCCATTCCAACCACCACCACCATTATCTGGCGATACGATGTTGTAATGCATTCCATTCCAAATTCTATTACCGATACCAATTTCTCCGTATAACACTGTTTCTGTATCTACACTTGGTAAAAATAAATCAAAGTATCCAGCCTGTAATCCAAAACCTGCAGACTCAACAGCATCAACAGCACTAATTACTTCATTGTAATTTGGCTCAGAGCCTGTATAGCGCTCACTGTTTAAGATTACTTTTGCTTTTAAGAAATTAGCGGCAGCTTTTGAAGCCCCTTTCGTTTCAGAACTTGGTCCTATGTTCGGAAGGCCCGCTATGGCATCATTTAAATCATTTATTATGAAATCATAAGCTTCAGAAGCAGAGAAAACACTTGGTGTTACACTCGCTCCATCAGTTGCATTTCTAAAAGGTGCTTGACCCCACATGTCTAAAACAAAATACATATTGAAAGCACGTAAGAACTTCGCCTCTGCTACTTGTTGTGAAGAAGCATTACTTAAAGGATCTATAATTTCTGTTGCTTTTAATACTTTTTCATTTAATTGGTTCCATGTGGTTAATAAAAAACCATGATCGATTTTCCAAGTGTGAGCGTGAAGTGATCTCCAAAGACCGTTATCTCCCCAGTCACTTCCTCTTGTTGGAATAACTTGTTCATCTGTAGTTACCTCATTAAGAGCAAAAAAGTTTGCTTGGTCTCCTAGCATTCCCCATGTTTGGCCATATAGACCACTCAAGGCTTCTGCAGGGTTGGCAACACCCTCAAATATAAGAGCGCCCTTAATCACTGAGTCCGTTGCTTCGATTTCTAAATCTGAGCAAGAATTCATTGTAAATATCGCCATTAAGGATAATGCGATTAATTTAATGTTCTTTAATTTTTTCATTTTTCTTTTTTTTAAAATTTAGCATTTATTCCAAAAGTAATTGTCGTAGGATTAGGATAAGCACCGTAATCCATACCTATAGATGGTAAACTACCTCCTGTACTCGAACTAACTTCAGGGTCTAAACCTGAGTAATTGGTAAACAACAGTAAGTTTTGACCTGTTAATGATAATACCATTGATTTGAAAGTTCCCTTTCCTGATAATGGTAAATTATAGCTAAAAGATAAGTTCTGTAAGCGAACAAAATCTCCTTTTTCCAAAAATCTAGTTGAAGCCTCAGCAGATGCACCTAATCCTTCACCACTTGTCAGTGTTTCAGGAAGTACATTTCTAGAGGTATTGAAAGCACCCGCTGTAAAGAAAGCGTTTGCTGTATTGTTATATACATAGTGTCCAAACTGACCACTTAAGTAGGCAGACATGGTCCAACGCTTGTAGCTTAGATTTGTAGAAAAACCACCTGTTACGGTTGGTAAGGCACTCTTTCCAACAAATTGAGGGTCTTCAGTAATAATTGGCGTTCCATCAGCATTATATCCATCAAATACTCTCACGAAGTAAGAAAATAAAGGATAACCTTCTTGTAGTTTTTGAGCAGTAGCCCCTGTTAAACCAGGACCATTAACATTCGCAGATAAATATTCACCAGTTAATGACTCCACCATGTTGTCATTATAGGCAACGTTAAATGAAGCTGACCAATTAAAGTCTTCTGATTGAACAAGATCATAGGCTAAGCCAAACTCAACACCTTTGTTTACAATTTTTGAATCTTCAAGATTTTTAAATTGTGTTGGATTCACGGCAGGTTGTGCGGTGTTAATGAGAAATAATAAGTCTTGAGTTTCTTTACTATAAACATCGATGCTACCTGATAATCGATCATCATTAAATCCAAAATCTAAACCAGCGCCGTATTGTACCGTTGACTCCCATTTTAGATTTGGTTCAGCAAATGCTACAGCTCCAACACCTGAATTTAAAAAGATTTCACCTGAATCGCTGATACCTAAACCTCCCCAACGTTCTCGTCTAACATAATTTCCGTATCCAACACCTTCTTGGTTACCAGTTATACCAGCACTTACTCTAAGTTTTAACGTTGAAACATTGCTGTCACTCAAGAAATCTTCTTCACTTAATTTCCATGCAATAGCTCCAGAAGGGAAATAACCGTAACGATTGTCTTTACTGAATGATGACGAACCATCTGCTCTTACAGTAGCAGTCAATAAATATTTATTCTTGTAAGAATAATTTACTCTTGCAAAATAAGACTGTAACTCAGTAGTGTTGTCATAAGAATCAACAGCTAATGATTTAATTGCACCAATGCTGCCACTCGGACTTATAAATTCTTGTGCAACATCAGGAAATAATCTATTGACATACACCCCAGATAAGTTTGGAGCATAACCAAATTGCTGAAATGAACCTGGTATTTGGTTTGCAATATTGTTAACAATGGATTTCATATCATCTCCCATTTGATCCATATCATCTGTCCCAAAACCCCATGCACTAGAATTGATTCCTGAGTTTCTAAAACTTTGATATGAAAATCCAACTAATGCTTCTAATTTTGAGTCACCAAATGTTTTGTTGTAGTTCAAAGTCGCTTCTAAAAGTTCATTCTCAACTTCTAGGTTATTGTAACTTCCACGTCCATTTCCGGTAACACTACCTGTAGAGTTTAAATTTTTTGAACTAACCGAATAATTATCAGAATCTGATTGGTCAATACCAACGCTTACTTTACCTCTAAGATCATCAGAAATATCATACTCTGCAGATAAACTCGCTAAATAGCGATTTGTGTTAGCACGACCACTAGAGTAAGCTAGTAAATTGGCAGGATTCAATAATCCGCCAGTCTCATCAAAACCTGCTCGATTTGGCCAAGTTGGATTTGCAGAATATGCTGCACCGAGTAAATCACCTCTAAATCCTGCACTTCCCGCGATTGGTGCAAGCTGGTCATTAATTCTTGAGTAAGTCCCCTGCAAGCTTATTTTTAATTTATCATCCAAGAAACGTTGATTAACGTTAAGTCTAGCAGAAATTCTTTCCATGTTAGAGTTTTCGACAACGCCTAACTGATTTCCAAAACCAACAGAGGCTAAATACGACCCTGTATCATGAGATTTTGAATAGCTAACATTTTGATTGTGAGAGGCAGCTGTTCTGAAGATAACGTCTTGCCAATCTGTTGATGAACCATAATCTGCAGAATTATCCAAACCTAATCGAGTTCTTTCAGATAAAAACTTTTTAGAACTCAATAAATTGTATGTTTCTCTTGGTTTTGAACTGCTCACGTTAAATTGATACGTGAACTCGCCATCTCGAGATCTTCCATTTTTTGTTGTAATGATAACGACACCATTCGCACCTCTGGATCCATAGATGGCTGTTGCAGATGCATCTTTCAAAATACTAATGCTTTCAATATCATTTGGATTTAAAAAATTCAATGGGTTTTTGGCTGGATTACCTCCAACACCTGGAACATCTCCGCCAGCTACAGTTGACCCTCCTGATAATGGAATTCCATCTACAACAAATAGGGGGTTATTGTTTGATCTTACAGAGTTTGTACCTCTGATACGAATATTGATTCCTGCTCCCGGCTGACCACTTGTGTTTGAAATTTGAACACCAGCAGTTTTACCTTGTATGAGTTGCTCTGGTGACGATATAACACCTTGGTTGAAATCCTCTGACCTTACAGCGGCAACAGCTCCTGTTGCATCTTTAACTGTTGTTGATCCATAACCGATAACAACTACTTCGTCAAGTGCAGTTAAGTCTTCGCTCATCGTTACATTGATCACCATTTCAGAACCAACAGTTCGTTCTTCCGTTTGATACCCAACATAACTGAATACTAAAACATCTCCCTCGCTTGCCTCAATGACATAATTACCGTCAAAGTCAGACAGGGCGCCAGAAGTTGTTCCTGCAATGGTAATGTTTACGCCAGGTAAACCTCCATTTGCATCCGATACAGTACCTTTAATTGCTTGTCCAAAAGAAACACTACTTACAAGTAGAGCTATAAGGAATAAAGGATGTTTAAATAAACTCTGTTTCATATAATTTCAAATTTAGTTAATGATAGATTATTATTTTGATTGTTTTAATTCGACAAATTAACATATTATTAGCATAATATGAAAGAATTTCATAAAAAAATGCAACGAAATCGTTTTCGTTATATAAACTAACTTTAAGAACGATTTTGTATCAATACGGTATGTATTCGTGTTTGATAAAATTTACACTCTAAAGTTCCTTGATTTTTATATTTCTGAAGGCTACTCGATCACCATGATCTTGCAGACCAACATGTCCAGTTTGATATTTTCCAAATCCCTCCCAGCCATTAAATTTCGATTTTTGCACCATTGTATCCCATTTTTCTCCACTGAGTGGAAATGTCATGACTTCGTTATCATTCATAGTAACTTTTGCAATATTTGCAGTTTGATTTACCTCAATAACACATAAATTCCATTCTCCTGCAGGGTTAATATATTGTTCGGGACAAGCTATGAGGTCATAAAGAGATCCTGCTTTGTGTGTTCCTTCTGCAACAAAAGAATCAGGGTGCTTTGCATTATCTAGTACCTGAATTTCAGGACCTGTCATGTAGGCTTCTCTATATTTTTTATCCTCAAAAACACTCCAAAAGATGCCACTATTGCCACCCTCTGAAATTTTCCATTCAAGGGATAATACAAAGTTAGTGTAGGTGTCTTTCGTGATAATATTTTTACCGCCTGTATCACCAGGAGTAAAAACCATAGTGTTATCTTCAATAGACCACTCACTGGGCATACTGTCACTTAAATAGCCTCTCCAATGATTGAACGATGTTCCATCAAAAAGGATGGTCCAATCATTTTGAGAAGATAAATTACCAGGCGTTTTTATATTGTATGCAGTATTTTGAATTTCAAGTTTTTCCTGACTCCTTTTACAGGTAGTGAAAGAAATGAGTATGAACATAAGTAATGATAGCTGTTTCATGTCAAGCGTTTTAAAGTCCTAAAATTTGTTTTAGTTTGTTGTTGTCTGTTTTAGTATCTCCTGCAAAATCGTCAAATCGTTTGGTCGTTACCTCAATAATATGATCTTGAATAAATTTAGCGCCCTCTTTTGCACCTTGTTCGGAATTTTTTATACAACACTCCCATTCCATGACAGCCCAAACATCACAGCCATATTCAGTGAGTTTTGAAAATATTGTTTTAAAATCAATTTGACCATCACCAAGCGATCGATATCTTCCTGCTCTATCTCTCCAATCAGAATACCCTCCAAACGCACCTTTTTTACCGGTAGGGTTAAACTCTGCATCTTTAACGTGAAAAGACTTTATGTATTCGTGATAATGATCAATGTACGACAAGTAGTCTAATTGCTGAAGAACAAAATGTGAGGGGTCGTATAAAATATTTACTCGTTTATGGTTGTTTGTAGCTTTCAAAAAGCGTTCAAATGTAATACCATCATGAATATCTTCACCTGGATGAACCTCATAGCAGACGTCCACGCCTTCATCGTTAAAATGATTAAGAATTGGCACCCATCGTTTTGCTAATTCTTTAAATCCCATTTCAACTAAACCATCAGGTCTTTGAGGCCAGGGATGCATCGTATGCCACAGTAACGATCCAGAAAAAGTTGCATGGGCTTTTAATCCTAATCTTCTACTAACGGTTGCCGCATTTTTTACTTGCTTTACAGCCCACTCTGTACGGGCTTTAGGATTGCCTTTACAGTGGTCTGGAGCAAAATTATCAAACATGATATCGTAGGCTGGATGCACAGCTACTAATTGCCCTTGAAGATGAGTAGATAATTCAGTAATTTCTAAACCATATGAATTTATCTTTTCTTTGAACTCATCACAATAGGTTTGGCTGGCAGCAGCCTTTTCCAAATCAATTAAACTCGGGTCTGTCGGTATTTGAATGCCTTTATAACCTAAATTACTCGCCCATTTACATAAACCATCTAATGAATTAAAAGGTTCTTTGTCGTCCATGAATTGTGCTAGAAATACAGCAGGTCCTTTAATTGTTTTCATTTCAATTGTTTATCAATTTAATCCAAATATTACCCTTGTCGTGGGATTCTATGACTTTTTCAATAAAATTCATGCCTCTAACACCGTCGGTCATTTCTGGAAACTCACCCTCTAAATAATTGAGACCACGGATGGCTTTTGCCACTCCTCTGTAGATGTTACCCATTGCGTCAAAAATACCTTCAGGATGTCCAGGAGGAAGCTTAGTGCCATCCAATGATAAAGCTGAATTATAGGCATGGCCTGGTTTTAGAGTTTGCATTGGTTTACCTTCTTCTAATAAATACAGATAATTTGGATTTTCTTGTTCCCATTTTAAAGCACATTTGGTTCCATAAACAGCTACACTGAAATTGTTTTCTTCTCCGGTTGCGATTTGACTCACCCTTAATACACCTTTAGAGAAGGCTCCGAAACGTAAAAGTACGGTTCCATCAATATCCATTTGATTATCGTTATAGAGATGATTTAAATCTGCTAATATGGAAGAGATCTCCATTCCCGTAACATATTCAATCATTTGATACGCATGTACTCCAATGTCTCCCATACAGCAACTAATTCCAGATTTTTCTGGATCTAATCTCCATGTGGTTTTTCTCATGTTTACATCATGAATAATAGGATTAATCCAACCTTGATAATATTGCGCATCTATTTTTTGGATGTCACCGAGCTCTCCCTGAGCGATCATGGATTTCATTTGACGTACCATGGGATATCCCGTGTATGTATGTGTTAATGCAAAAATAGCACCAGTACTTTTTTGAATCACTTGTAATTCGAGAGCCTCTGCATACGACATAGTCATTGGTTTTTCGCAGATTACATGAAATCCAGATTCTAACAACTTTTTGGCCATCGGAAAATGCAAAAAGTTAGGTGTTAGTATTGAAAAAACTTGAATACGTTCTTGTTGGGGCAATGCCAATTCAGCCATTATCATGGTCTCAAAATTAGGATGGATTCGGTCTGTTTTAATACCAAGCTCTTTTGCATATTCCATGCTTTTCTCGATATCTGGGTTAAAAACAGCCCCCAAAAGTTCATAGGCATCAAACATACTTGCAGCCACACGATGTAAAACTCCAATCAGTGAGTCACCACCTCCTCCTAGAACACCCCATTTTATTTTTTGAGCCATAACTACCTAATTTTTATATTCTATTTCTTCATTTTTAAAAAAAACAGCAAATAACACAAAAACAACCGTGGCGAAAATTGCTGGATAAACCCATATTTTATTCCATAAATGCTCAGTTTCTGTTATTGCAAAACTATCTGTAATTCTCCCTGCAATCCAGAACCCCACAAGCATGCCGATACCATAAGTGGCTAGTGTTATCAGGCCTTGGGCCGAACTTTTATATTTCTCTCCAGCCTTCGAATCCGTGTAGATTTGCCCTGAAACAAAGAAAAAATCGTAGCATATACCATGAAGAGCAATTCCGACTAATAGCATAAAATAAAGATCTCCTGAATTACCCCATGCAAATAATAAATAGCGCAATAACCAAGCTAACATGCCTATTAATAAGGTCTTTTTAAAACCGTATCGCTTGAAGAAAAATGGTAATAAGAGCATAAAAACAACTTCAGACATCTGGCCAATTGCCATTTTTTCTGCAGGTTTATCAACCCCTATTTCTCCCAAAAATTGCCCGGCGTGCTGATAATAAAAAGCTAATGGTATGCAAATTAAAACAGAGGCAAAAAAGAAGACCAAAAAGTTTCGGTCTTTTAATAGTTTTAGTGCGTCCAGCCCAATAATATCTGATACAGTTACTCGTTCCTCTTTATTAGGAGGAGTTTTAGGTAGTGTAAAGCTAAATAAGCCTAAAACAGCTGAAGCAATTCCACACATTAAAAAAGTATTTCTTAGCATGCCATCCGCGATACCAGATTCACTATCCCAAAGAAACACTCGACTTATGACTAAGCCAGCAACTATCCAACCGACTGTTCCCCAAACTCGAATAAATGAAAATTGCTTTGATGGATCAGTGAGCTGATTGAAACTGACAGAGTTCACTAAAGCTAGTGTTGGCATGTAAGCAATCATATATCCTAAAACGTAAGGATAAAATTCAGTAAAACTAGTAGCATTGGCCAATTGATACATTAAAATGGCTCCTATTAAATGAAGAACTCCTAAAATACGCTCAGCATTAAAAAAACGATCAGCAATTAATCCAATAAAAAAAGGAGCTACAATAGCACCCAATGATTGGGTAGAATATGCCATAGCTGTTTCTGTACCGTCGGTACTCAGGGTGTTCGTAAGAAAAATACCCATCGTTACAAACCAACCTCCCCAAATAAAGAACTCGAGAAACATCATGAATGATAATTGAAATTGTATTGATTTTTTCATTATAATAATTTAAGTGATTGTAATTTTTAAAAGCATTGAAAGTACAGCAATGTTTTAATTCGTTAAGTTATAAACTTTAATTAATAAATCTCTTGTGGCTGTAATTCCAGTCATTTCATCCATTGTGTCTCCTTCGTATTCAACACCAATATAACCTTGGTATCCTGCTTCACGAACAATACGCATCATTTTGGTGTAATTAATAGATGTTTCGTTCCCAACCTCGTCAAAATCATAAGATTTAGCACTGATGGCTTTTGCTGCAGGCATCATTAATTTAACTCCTTGATATTTGTCCGGGTATTCTTTTGCACAGTCTCCCCAAATGTCATCTTTATTGATCCTTTCGAGACACCAATTTCCAAAGTCAGGTAAGGTCCCACAATTAGGCAAATTAACTGTATTAATAGCTAACATTAGTTGTTCAGGATTTGATGAAAGCCAACCGTGATTTTCACATAGAATATTAATATTTTTTGTCATTGCATACTCAGATAATTTACGCAGTCCATCAACGACTGATGTTTGCCAAATTTTAGGGTCATTTGTTCCAAATGTATTGACCCTTATGGCATGGCAACCTAGTTTTTGTGCAGCATCTACCCAACGTTTATGATTTTCAACAGCTTGGTTTCTTTTTGCTTCGTCAGGATTTGCCAAGTCTCCTTCCTCATCAACCATGATTAGAACATTTTGCATTCCAATGTCCTTACTTATCAAAAATAATGAGTCAATTACAGCGTCAAAACCAAGCTTTTCTATTTCATGTTTGTACAACTGACTCACGTATTCTAAACCTTCAAATCCTAACTTTTTTGCTTGAGAGGCAAAATCAAATGGAGATTTTTGTTCATTTTCTACATACCGATGTAGTGACCACTGTGCTAGAGACAATTTTAATGAGGATTCATTGACATTTTTCATCTTGGAAATTTCTGTTGTTTCTGTTTTACAATTCATAAACATTAAGCATGTCAATGTAAAACTAATTAAAATCGTGTTGTTAAAAATTAATTTTGGTGTCATTTTTTATTTTAAAATGTTAAAACTATCGAATGTATTTTGTGGAAAGTACAAATTAATTAAATTGAACCCCAATAACATAATTTTTTCAATAAAAAAGTTAGAATTCATTAATAAAAATCACAAAATAATAATAATAATTAACTACAAATGAATTTAGAAGACACACAATACGATGCCATTGTCGTGGGTACGGGTATTTCAGGAGGATGGGCTGCAAAAGAACTTTGTGAGAATGGTTTGAAAACATTGGTACTTGAACGAGGTAGAATGATCAAGCATGTTGAGGATTATACGACTGCCTATATGGATCCTTGGGATTTCCCTAATGGAGATGTTGTTAGCCAAGAAACTAAAAGTCGAATGTCAAAACAAAATAGAACTGGATATGTCACCAAAGAATCTAGGAAACATTTTTTTGTTGATGATTTGAAGCATCCTTACAACGAAGAAAAACGATTTGATTGGATTAGGGGATATCATGTTGGAGGTCGGTCATTAATGTGGGGAAGGCAAAGTTACCGATTGAGTGATATTGATTTTGAGGCAAATAAAAAAGAAGGTGTTGCAGTTGATTGGCCAATTCGATATAAAGAAATTGAACCATGGTATGATAAAGTGGAAGAGTTTATTGGAGTAAGTGGAGAAAACTTAGGAATTAAGGTGCTTCCTGATCAAAAACTTTTAAAGCCAATGAATTTAAATTGTGTTGAAAAGGATTTGCAATCAAAAATTGCTGAAAATTTTGATGATGGTAGATTACTTACCGTTGGAAGAACAGCGCATATCACCGAAGGAACAAAACCAGGTTTAGGTAGAAGCACCTGTCAGTATAGAAATCGATGCATGAGGGGGTGTCCTTTTGGCGCCTACTTTAGTAGTAACTCTTCGACTCTTCCAGCAGCTGAGGCTACAGGAAACATGACATTGAGACCAAATTCTATTGTTCATGAAGTTATTTATGACAACGCAACTCAAAAAGCGTCAGGTGTTAAGGTAATTGATGCTGAAACAAAACAGGTATTTATCTTTAAAGCAAAGGTTATATTTCTTTGTGCTTCTGCAATTGCTTCAGCTTCTATCTTATTACAATCCAAATCAGAACGCTTTCCAAACGGTTTAGGTAACGACAGTGGTGAGCTAGGACATAATATTATGGATCATCACTTCCATGTAGGGGCTAGAGCCAAAGTAACAGGTTTTGAAGATAAAACAACAAAAGGAAGAAGACCGAATGGAATTTACATACCACGTTTTAGGAATCTTGGTGGTGAAACCAATACTGATAAATTTAAAAGAGGATATGGGTACCAAGGAGGAGCTTCCCGAACAAGCTTGTCTGAATTAGTAGCTGAAGTGAAATATGGCCCTGAATTAAAAGAAGCAATTCTAAAGCCGGGAGAATGGTATGTTGGTTTAACAGCATTTGGTGAAACATTACCAGATCATAACAACAAAATGTCTTTAGATTATGAAAAATTGGATGAGTGGGGCTTGCCCACGGTGACTTTTGATGCAGATTTTGGAGAAAATGAATTAGCTATGAGAAAAGACATGCAAGAACAGGCAGTTAGAATGCTTACTGCTGCAGGTTATGAAGACGTACGAGGATATGACAACACGCAAGGCCGAGCGATGGGTTTAGGAATTCATGAGATGGGTACTGCGCGTATGGGTCGCGATCCAAAAACGTCAGTATTAAACAAACACAATCAAATACATTCGTGTACCAATGTGTATGTTACCGATGGCGCATTTATGACCTCAGCAGCCTGCCATAATCCTTCTTTAGGCTATATGGCATTTACTGCTCGTGCCGCAAATCATGCTGCAGAACAATTAAAAAAAACCAACGCATAAATATTTTAAAGAGATGAAAAGAAGAGCCGCATTAAAAAATTTAGGACTAGCAACAGGTTTTTTTGCAATAACACCGTCCGTGGTTAGCTTGCTTCAGAGTTGTACGTCTAAAGCTGAAGCATGGGTCCCGGAATTATTTACCCCAGAGCAAGGTCGTGTTTTAACCAAACTTGTAGATATTATTCTCCCCAAAACAGAATCGTTACCCTCCGCAGCTGAACTTAATGTTCCTCAGTTTATTGATAAGTACTATCAACAAGTTTTGGATAATGAAAATAAAAATAAAATAACGTCAGCCTTTCAAAATATCATAGAGGTTTTAAAAGTAAATCCTGAAGATAAGATTGATGATCTTTCCAAAGACAGTTTTATCAGGTTATTAGATAATTATATGCTATTAAAAACAGAAATTGACGAAGAAAGAGAGGCTAGTCCAAAGTCGTTAGGTTACACGAAGTCTGAGTTTTTGAATGAATTAAAATTCATTACAATTAGAGCTTATCTGACTACAGAACAAATAGGTGAAAATGTATTGGTATATGACCCTGTACCTTCACAATATTATTGTGGTGATTTAAATGAATTGACAGGAGGCAAAACATGGTCTCTTGGAAACTCATTGATGATTTAATTCATTATGCATACAAAATTTTCTACCGTAGTATTTGTCATATCATTAAATCTATGTTTGATGCTAGTGAGCTGTAAAAAACCTGTAGTTACGGAAGCTGATAATTGGGAAATACTGTTTAATGGTCAAGATTTAACCGATTGGATTGTAAAGATAAATGGTTATGATCTTAATGATAATTACAATAATACATTTAGAGTAGAAAATGGTTCATTGGTTGTGTCATATGATCATTACGATAATTTTACCAACGAATATGGACATATTTTTTATAAAAAACCATTTAAGAATTACAGACTAAAATTAGAATATCGTTTTATTGGAAACCAGGTTAAAGGAGGAGAAGATTGGGCAAAAAAAAATAGTGGTATTATGTTGCACTCACAGTCTCCGGAGAGCATGTTGTTAAATCAAGGTTTCCCCCTGTCTCTTGAATTTCAACTTTTGGGAGGAATTGATGAAAACGAACCTCGTCCTTCGGGAAACCTTTGTACGCCGGCAACGAATGTTGTCATGGATGGGAAACTAATCACAGACCACTGTATCACTGCAAATTGTGAAACTTTTTATGGTGAAGAGTGGATTAATGCTGAGGTTTTGGTCCTTAATGACTCAATAACTCATTATATTAATGGTAAAGCAGTAATCTCCTACTCAAGACCAACCGTTGGAGGAGGCTTTTTGGAAACAACATCTAGTGCTATTCAACTTAAATCTGGGGAAGGCTTGACAAGTGGGTATATTTCTCTTCAAAGTGAAAGCCATCCAATCGAATTTAAGAATATTAAAATTTTAGAATTATAAATTGTTAACAGCAAAATAATATGGGTCATAAATTTTCAAATACAAGACGATCATTTATTAGAAAAGCAGCCTTAACTTCCTTGGGGATTACTATTATTCCTAGACATGTGATGGGTAGGGGTTATATTCCTCCAAGTGATAAATTAAATGTGGCGGTTGTAGGTGCAGGAGGTAAAGGTTATTCTGATATGATAAATGTATGGAATAATGGAGCTTCTAATATCTCTGCTATATGTGATGTGGATTGGAATAGGGCTTCTCCTGCCTTCAAAGATTTTCCCAAAGCTCGGCGTTTTAAAGATTATCGAAACATGTTAGATGAGATGTCAGATATTGATGCAATTACAGTATCTACTCCAGATCATACCCATGCCGTTATTACTTATGCTGCCATGCAATTAGGAAAACATGTGTATGTCCAAAAGCCGTTAACACATAATATTTATGAAGCAAGAGTACTCACTGAAGCGGCTGTCAACAATAAAATTGTTACACAGATGGGGAACCAAGGAGCATCTGGAAAAGGCGTTCAAACCATGATTAATTGGTACGATAGTGGCCTTATTGGTAATGTCCATAAAGTAGATGTTTGGACCAATAGGCCGGTTTGGCCTCAAGGAATGAAATCACCAACTGATAAGCCAGCTATTTTGAGTAATTTAGACTGGGATTCTTGGATAGGTCCTGCTAAATGGGTTGACTATCATCCATTGTATCATCCTTTTAAATGGAGGGGTTGGTGGAATTTTGGCACAGGGGCTTTAGGAGATATGGGATGTCATTTAATGGATCCTCCATACAGAGTACTAGGGTTGGGATATCCTACTGAAGTAGAGAGTAGTGTTGGAGCTGTTTTTACAAAAGATTGGATTCCTGATTATTATCCAGAATCATGTCCTCCTTCGTCTCGGACACAATTAAAATTTAAGGGTTCTGATAAAAATCCGATAGAAGTTAAACTAGATTGGACCGATGGAGGATTGCGTCCATTTCATCCAGATTTAATTCCTGCTGACCACTCGATAGGAGATGATAACAGTGCAAATGGTGTAATGATGATGGGAGAAAAGGGAATTATGACCTGTGGTACTTACGGAGCAACACCAAAAGTTTATCTTAATTCAGGAGACATTATATTACCAGATATGATAAGTAATATAGAAGAGACAAATAAGTTGCCTGAATCGGGACATCAAGCAAAATGGGTTGATGCATGCAAGGCTGGTTACGGTAGTGAGGAGCATGAAAAACTCACTTCTTCATTTGATTATGCTGGACCACTAACAGAATCAATCTTGATGGGTAATTTAGCAATAAGAAGTTATAATTTGAGAGAGCAAAAAAATAATAAGATGGTTTATCCCGGTCGGAAAAAATTACTTTGGGATGGCATTCATATGCGAGTAACTAATTTTGAACCAGCAAATCAATTTGTAAAAAGAGACTACAGAGAAGGATGGAAGTTAGATTAATCATTTTATTTTACGATTAATTTACCTCTCATCATAGCATAATGACCCGGAAAACTGCAAATGTAATCGTAGACACCTGGTTCTGGAGCAACAAACTCGATTTCAGTTGTTTCTCCACCGCCAATCATCGCTGTATGTGCTATAATTTCTGAGGATTTTGCTGGAATGTAATCATTTTTTGAAGCACTGCCAGCTTTAGCTGCAAATGTTGACAAAACTACACCTTTCTTCAAAATGACAACATTATGACCCATAACACGTTTGTCTAATTGTCCAACATGTTTAAGAGTTAATCGAATTTTTTGCCCTGATGCCACATTTATTTTATTGATATCAAACTTCATTGCATCATTAGTAGTGATTACTACATTAGCAACACCATTGTCATCTATTACAAGTGTATTCTTTTGTTTTGACAAGGTCTTTTTAGTTGATTTCTCAGTCTGAGATTTTAATTTTATAACATCCTTGTTTTTAGAATCATTACCATTGCAACCTATTAAAAGGAAAACACTTAATAAAGTGATTAATCTAACTTTCATAACGTCTGTATTTAAAATTCGAAAATAATATTTTATTCTAATTAAATCAATAAAATAGTTGACAATTGACTTGAATAATTTAATTTTTAAAGTCGATCGTATAATAACTATTTTTCTTTTTTTAGTCTCTTAAAAATAAAGGATATTTGTATTCATAAAAATAAAATAAATAATGGTTAGAACATTAATTTATTTAATGACCATCGGTTTAATTATGGGATGTGATAGTTCTCAAACACCTCTTGTGTTAGAATCTGATTTCGATAATGGAGGATTATTTTTGCCAGATGGATTTGGCGCCATAACGGTCGTAGATAGTGTTGGTGAGAGCAGACACTTGGCTGTCAATGACAATGGAGATATTTATATCAAGTTACGTATCACTACGGGGGATAAAGGGAACGTAGCATTAAGGGATACAAATAAAGATGGTAAGGCAGATATTATACAACGCTTTGGAGACTATCCGAATGATGGGCGTTTTGCTAATGAGATGCGAATTCATAAAGGCTACTTGTACTTTAGCTCCGAATTGGTTATTTATCGACAAAAGTTAAATAAAGGGGAGTTAATTCCGAAGGGAAAACCAGAAATACTGTTAACCGATCCTTATCCAATTAGGTGGCATAACGCGAAAACATTGGCATTTGACAATAAAGGAGGCATGTATGTTACGTTTAGTGCGCCAACTAATGCATGTGAGTTAGCAACACAACAAAGTGGTGACTCCAGTGTGGTAATTAAGGGAGAGTATCCGTGTTCACAGCTTGATATTTTAGGAGGTATTTGGAGGTATGATGACAGTAAGATGAATCAAAAAAAGTCTGATGGAAGACGCTACGCTACTGGATTAAGAAGTGTTGTTGCGATGACCTGGAATGAAGATGATAATAGTTTGTATGCATTAAATCATGGTCGTGATTATTTAAATACAAGAGCTCCAAATTATTTTAGTGAATGGGATAATACCGTGCTTCCGGCTGAGGAATTCATGAAAATAAATCGAGGAGATGATTTTGGTTGGCCATACACGTACTATGATCATTTTAAAGGAAAAAGAATGTTAGCTCCTGAATATGGTGGAGATGGTATGAAAGAAGCTTCAGGCTACACAGAACCTCTTATGGGAATGCCTGCTCATTGGGCTCCAAATGATATGTTATTTTATAAAGGAGGGCAATTTCCGTCAAGGTATAGAAAAGGAGCTTTTGTAGCCTTTCATGGTTCTGTAAATAGAAATCCATATCCTCAAGCTGGCTACGTAGTTGCTTTTATTCCATTTAAAGATGGTAAACCAACAAAAGAATGGGAGATTTTTGCAGATGGCTTTACCGGATCAGATACACTTGCGGTCATGCAGGATGCGCGTTACCGCCCTATGGGATTAGCAGAGGGCCCAGATGGATCCTTGTATATTTCTGAATCAAAAAAAGGAAAAGTTTGGCGTGTCATTTTTCAAGGTGATACTGCGACGTTTGACAAATCAAATCTTACAAAAATGGAAGCAAGGAAATTAAAAAGCTACATAAAGGAACCCGATCAGTATACAGATAGAACTGGGGATAAAAGTCAATAATCTTGATTATTTGAGATTATATCTTAATCGAATGCCAGAATAAAAATTTATGGGCTCACCTGGGTAGTAATACCTCGGAGAATTACCACCAAAACTACTTGCATTAATCAACAACATTGAGGCGTACTTTTCATTCAATAAGTTATTCACGCCCGCGTAAATATCAAAGACTATTTGTTTTGATTCTTTTGATGTAAATCCAATTTTAAAATTCATGACATCATAGCTGTTTGAATAGAGGGTGTTGTCATCTCGAATAGGGATTTTTCCAGTATGAGAAAAACTGATAATACCATACAGCCCATTGTTATTGTCAATATTTAAACTAGAGTTAAAGGTTACATTTGGAACTCCTGTTAGATCATTACCAGAATAATCATCAGTATCATCAATAAATGTGTCAAAGCGAAAATCATTTATTGTTAAAGCGTTGGTGAAATATACCTTAAAAGTATCATTATCTAAAAATTTATAGTTTAGACTTAATTCAAGACCATTATAAATGGTTTTTCCTGCATTTACACCTGTAAATTGATCATCAGATGTTCGTCTTGCGACAAGTAAATCTTTTACGGTCATTTTGTAAATAGCAATATTGTAATAAAGTCTGTGATTAAAAAGTTCACCACGGCTTCCAATCTCGTAGTTCCATCCTGTCTCTGGCTTGATACTCTGGTTTACAGAGCCATCTGGGAGTAATGTTTCTTCAAGAGTAGGTGGTGAAAACCCTTGACTGATAGTCATATAAAGCATGGCGTGCTTAGAAAGTTTTTGAGTCAAGCCTAATTTTGGAGATATGACAGTGCTAAATGAATAGTCATCAGAGAAATCGTTGTTGTCTAATTTGAAATTATCAGTTAAGGTATAGGAAGTTGTATTAATGTTAAAACCGAAATTTAGTAGAAGATTACTAGAGATATTGTAAGTTGAATCAAAAAATAAATTCATATAATTTCGTCGCTCCTTAAAATCAGACAGCAAAGCGCCTTTGACAGAACCAATTTCTGCGGGAAAGTCGTTGTAAAGATTTTGAAATGTTTGATAGGAGTTGGCATCGCTAAAAAGTTCACCACCAAACGTCCATTTTATGTTCTTGTCAAATAATGTAGTTTTTGACATCACTCTTGTTCTAACTCCAATTCCGAAAATGCTTTCTTTAAGAATATTGAATGGGCGAGGTTCATAAGCATCCAAAAAAGAACCAAAAACACTTGTTTTTTGGAGTGTTTTATCGGTGTAATTGTGGTTCCAAGATAAACCAAAAAGGGCTCTTTTGTAACTTTCAAAACCTTGAGCTCTTCCCCATGTGTATGCCGCTGAGGTTGGGTTGTTCGTATAGTTATCTAGATTGAGTGAGCTTGGGATATATGCTTTTAAATCTGTAAAGGTCCCTACGAACGTCAGTTTATTTGAACTATTAATGAAATGGTTTGACGCTACAGATATTGACTGTCGCTTGGTGTCATTATTTTTTCTATAGCCTTCACGTTGAAGGTTTGAATAAGTGATTTTAGCGTTGTTGTTGGAGTTTCCAATATCAGATTGAAAAAGGTATTTCTGAAGGCCAAATGACCCCAAGGAGTAGCTTGTACTAAAATAGTTTGTTGTAAACAACCCTTTGTCGGGAATTAACTGAATGGTGCCACCTAACCCTGAACCGTAGACACTGGATGAGGGCCCTTTTAGTACTTCAATACTACCGAGAGTATTTAAATCAATATCTTCAATGGTTGATATTCCAGAACCATCAGTAAGTGGGATGTCTTCGTAATAAGCTCTAATTTTAGCAGTTCCAAATAAATTTCTTGAACCAATGCCACGTATCGTAATTCTGTTAGTTGTTATGGTGCCATTATGCATATAGATTCCAGAAATACTATTTAAAATTGGAGCAATGTTTATGTTATTCTGTTGGTTAATGACTCTAGAATCCAAGACAGAAACTGCCGAGGATAATGAAAATAGATTACTTTGAAAGTTGTTAGATAGTATTAAAACTTCATTTAAATTTTCAGTTTTTGATGACATTTCAACAATATTAAATATCTCACCATCTATGTGGACTGTTTTCGTCTTGTAGCCTACACGACTGAATGTATACGTATCAGGTTTTGGAACAATGAATTTTCCAAAATCACGTGTTACTTCATAATAGCTGCTATCTGAATTAGAAACAACAACCTCATTTAAATTATTTTTATTACGAATATCAATAACTTTCCCTTCTATATGCTGTGCATATAATTGGCTAATGGTCGCAGTTAAAATATAAAAAAGAATGAATCTCATTCAGACAAATTTAGTAATGTTTTCTGTCTCATGAAATTTTTAATTTTTAAATCAAAAATAATCTTCTGTTATTGGTTAGCGTTGTAATTCTAAATTTTTCACCGAAAAATCTTAATAATAGGTATGAGGTTATCATCTGTAATGAATGAAGGAGGTTATATTAACTACTGAGTAGTCACAATTATAGTGAGAAAATACTGTCAAAAATGTATTTTACCTATAATATTTGCATTTTATCGTATTTTTTATATTTTTGTATATGTTAAATATATTTTTGGATTTCTTGTGTACCCCTCAATAATCCCTCCATTACACAAGGTATTTAAAAATCCATTTAATTATTAGAGGCGTTATCCTCATTTATTGAACACATTTGATGTGTTATTACTTTAATCCGTTGTGCTCCCTCACAATAACTTTAAGCTAAATTTCTGTGCGTTTAAATTAACGATAGTTATAAATAATAACTTTAAACGAATAATTATGAAAGCTTTAAAAATCACATTAATGTTAGCCGTTTTTTGTTTAACTGTTTCAGGATCTAGTTATGAAACGTCAAAAGACACATCGAGTAATGCAATTCAAAAGATGAATAACGAAGAGTTTAAAATGGTTGGTCCGATTTCTAAAAAGAATAAGTTACCAGGACAACGTATCTAAAATGGTAATTGCATTTGTTCTAATTTCCTTTATGATTTAAATCGTAGGGGTTTTGTTGTTGGGCTAAAGCATGTCGATAAGATTCTCTGATTTTGTAATGAGATATTATAATTTATTTTAAATTTGAATAAATCTAAATTTATTTGAATTTGTTAAAACATGTTTTTGTTTTTCTTCTAGTTCCGTTATGCCTTCTTGGACAAACTAATAACAAGCTTATAGACAGTATTTTAATTCTTAGAAATTTATCCACTGACGTTTCTATTTCTGAAAAAGAAAGATTTGATTATGCCCTAAAATCTTACAGCCTGTCAAATCAGACTAATATTGATAGCACCATGGCAAGGAGTACTCTTAATCTTGCTTACACTTACCTGTTGACGGGAGACTATGAAAATTATCGTAAGTACAGTCATAAAACCTTAAAGCTTTCGGAGACAACAAAAGATACTTTAATGATTGTTAAGGCCAATCACTATTTAGGTTACTATTATCATAATAATACTCAAAATGACAGTGCTTATTATTACTATTATCGCGCGCAAAATTTATACAGATATCTAAATAAGCCTGTTGACGAAGCTTATGTTTTACAAAACATGGCTAATATTCAAGAGTCAGAGAAGGATTATGTTGGATGTGAAAAAAATGCAATTACAGCGATAAAACTTCTTCAAAAAGCAGAACAAAATGATGAAAATTATAAATCACTTTGGGCTTTAAATAATATTCTTGCGGTTATTTCTGAACGTCTTGAAAGACGTGACGAAGCAATAAGTTATTACAATAAGTCTATTGAAATTTCGAAAAAAATTAATAATGGTAAAATATACTATCTCAATACCATTAATAACTTAGCCTATACAATCGAAGGTCAAGGGAATTTAAAAAGAGCACTTGAGTTTTATGAAGAATTAGCGAATGACAAACAGTTATATGAAATTGACACAAAACTGTATGTAATTGCTATTGGTAATGTGGCACGATTAAAATTTGTGTTAAACCCTGAGCATGCACAAGAATCAAAAAAGATATTATTTAATGCTATAAGAATTAGTGATAGTTTAGATGACACCATCAATGAAATGGGTAATTATGGTTTTTTGGCTGATATTTACAACAAAACGTCACTGCGAGATTCGGCCATTTTCTATTCTAAAAAGTTATTAGAATTTGCAACAATCACAAATTCAAATAGTGAACGATTACAAGCATTAAAATTACTTGGTGAACTAGAATTAGGGAAGACAGCTACACAGTATTTAAGTAACCATATTAGGCTCAGTGATAGTCTCTTAAAAAACGAAAGAAAAGCAAGGGATAAATTTACTCGAATCGAATTTGAAACAGATCAAATAATTGCAGAAAAGGAACAAATTTCTAAAGAACGCCTTATTTTTCTTCTATCATCAATCGGTCTATTTGTAGCAGTACTTTTAATTATTATCATTATAAATCAGAGATCTAAAAACAAACAATTACGTTTTAATCAGATTCAGCAAGAGGCGAATGAAAATATTTATAATTTAATGATTGATCAACAAAATAAATTAGAAGAAGGTAGGACTCAAGAAAAAAAACGTATTTCTAAAGAACTTCATGATGGTGTTTTAGGAAAGCTTTTTGGGACACGATTAAATTTAGACAGCCTCAATACAAAGACCACTACAGAGGCAATGGAAACAAGAGATAAGTATTTAAAAGGATTAAAAGATGTTGAAGAAGAAATTAGAAAAATATCCCATGATTTAAGTAATGATTTTGTTTCTGAATCAAATTTTGTGGATATCATGGAAACGCTCATTGAAACCCAAGCTCAGGCCTATGGTCTTAATTTTTCATTTGACAATAATACCTCAATTAATTGGGAGTTATTTCCAAATAAAACAAAAATTCATATCTACAGAATTGTCCAAGAAAGTTTGCAAAATATTTATAAACATGCAAATGCCACAACCACAAAAATTAGTTTTAAATTAAAAAATAACGTAATTTTCATTGCTATAGAAGATGATGGAAATGGCTTTAATGTTTCAAAAGCTAGGAAGGGAATTGGTTTGAAGAATATTCAATCTCGAGTAAAAGATATGAAAGGCGAACTCAAAATATCTTCTCAAATCAATTCAGGCTCATCTTTTGAAATAATGATACCACAAGAAAAAACTGTATGACTCAAGAATTGAAAATATTAATGGTTGACGATCATCCAATGATAATTGAGGGGTACCAAAACACATTGATTGCCTCGAAAAAGGTACATCAAGAAATAGTTATTGATATCGCTCACGACTGTGATCGAGCCAATGAACTCATAAAAAATGCAGCTAATACAGAACATTATGATGTTTTATTTTTTGATATCAGCTTACCGTCCTCGAAAGATGGTTTGATTACTTCAGGAGAAGATTTGGCAAAAATTGCGAGGACCTATTTGCCTGATGCTAAAATTATCATACTAACAATGTTTAATGAGTCGTTTAGAATTTTAAATATCATAAATGAGATTAATCCTGAAGGATTATTGATAAAAAGTGATTTGACATCAAGTGAACTAGCTGAAGCATTTCAGCATATTTTGTTAGACCCGCCCTACTATAGTAGTACCGTTAGTAATTTTTTAAAAACTACTGTGAGTCATGATCTTTATCTCGATAATATCAATCGTAAAATATTACATCTTTTGTCTCAAGGTGTAAAAACTAAAAGTCTTAGAGATTATATCGATTTATCGATGAGCGCCATTGAGAAGCGTAAAAAACATCTAAAAGATTTGTTCTTAATTGAAGACGGTAAAGATGAGACGTTATTAAGCGAGGCGCGAAAAAAAGGATTTTTGTAGGAGTACGTTTTCAGTGAACTTCTTTTAACTAAACATTCTAGTCACATGATGTTACGGGTTTTCCATACTTTTTTTGTGGTTTTACCGCACCTGTACCTATTTAATTACAAGTATATTTGTTTATCAATTTGATTATTCTAATCCCTCTGATTAATCGATTGAACAATTAAGTAAAAAGCCTTATTTCATGCAATCCCTAACACCGAAATAAGGCTTTTTAAAATAAAGTATCTTTTACTTCCCATACTTTATGTATAAATAATCCAAAGTAAATAAAGGCCACAATAATTTTTAAAAAAGTTGATGTCAGAAAGCCAATGAATGAGCCAAAAGCTGCTTTTAGGGCACCTCTTGAGTTCGTGTTATTCAGGTATTCACCGATGAATGCTCCCAGAAAAGGACCAATGATGATGCCAAAGGGGACGGGAGAAATTACTCCTAAAATGAAACCAATTGAGGTTCCAATAACGCCATATTTACTACCACCGAAATGTTTTGTTCCAATTGCAGGAAAAATATAATCCAAAAACCAAATAAAAATGGCGACAAATAATGTAAAAATTAAAAACATCCAATTAAAAGGAATTGCCTCAGTAAAATGAATAATAAGAAGCCCAATCCAACTAGTGATTGGACCGGGTAAAATAGGTAATACACTTCCAATTAGACCCAAAAGAACAAATAATGTGGCAATAAGAATTAAAATTAAATCCATGGGAATTTTCTTATTTGACGATTCTCTTACTATTTCGTTACGTTCTTTCACAAAAAAGAGAAATTTAGACTTCAATAAAGGATTTTTTAGAGTTGATAATTTAATGTTATGTTGAAAAGATAGCATGTGATAACATAAATATTTAATGATTGAATTCATCTAAAAAAAATCGTACTTTTCTGACCTAGTTTAGAAATATGAAAAATCTAACGATTTTTATTTTTATACTTTGCATATTTTCTTGTGAATACTTTAATAAGCAAAGGTTGAATTCTCACGATATTGTCACGGAGGAATTTAAAACTTTTAATTGGAATGATATTGATACGTATCCGAGCTTTACGATTTGTGATTCTTTGAATTCACGAAAAGATCTTGAGCAATGTTTTGAAAATACATTAATAACTCACATTTCGAAACGTTTGAGTGAGTCTCTTATTATTGTCACTGAAACTGTTGATGACACAGTGATGATAAATATTCATATTTCAAAGACTGGTAAGCCTCGTCTTACTGGAATAAAACAAAAAGACATTACTAAATTTCAAATTCCAGAGTTAGATTCCTTAGTGTCGAATAGCTTATTATTGCTACCAAAAATATTTCCCGCAATTAAAAGAGGCCAACAGGTAAATACGGAATTTGTATTACCCATGTTAATTCAAGTTAACTAAGATATTGTTATTAGGAATTGATATGTAAATAATTTTAAAGGCAAGAGCTATTATTTTTTAAAAGTCCTTCCCTTCCAACGATATTTGAAAAAGAAAGATGCAAAAACAACAATCAATGTAAAAAACGGATAGAGTATACTATTAATGGGATAATAATAACAACTTTTTTTTTGCTTAAAAAACCCCATTGATTTCTTTATTAACAAAAAGTCAAAACTGATCTTAATTAAAAATATTAGCATAAGAATATGCCATCGCAAATCATTTAAAAAAGCAAAAATTAAATATAAAATAAGAGAGATATTCATAAGAAGCACAATAAGTGCAATGGCCTTACTAAAAAAGCCTGAAAAAGCTGAAGTTTTTCCTGCCCAGCGCATTCGTTGATGCAATAACGACTTTATGGACGATAGCGGTTTGGTGTAAACAATAGCTTCAAGTGATTTTAAATAAAAAATATCATTAGGATATTTTTGAATAACTTTCTCCATAAAAAAAACATCATCCCCACTTGCCATGTTAAGATTACCTTCAAATCCATTTACTTCTAAAAATACAGACTTCGTATAACATAAATTAGCCCCGTTACACATAAATGGTTTCTTTAAGCCAAAGGCACCAATGGTGACAGCTTGTAAGCTCAGAAAGTCGTGTAATTGAAAGACTGCAAGAAGTTTGTTTGAGTCCTCATATGTTACCGGAGCAGCAATAAATTTGGGATGTTTATCGATGATTATGCTATTGTAAGCATGAAGCCATGATTTAGGAACAATACAATCGGCATCAGTAGTAATTATATAATTAAACTGTGAATTTAGAATAGCAGTTTGAATAGCATCTTTTTTAGGGGAGTTACTCATTCGTTTGCTATTAATTACCACAGTGTTTGTAAGCATATTATGATCATTAATAATACTAGTTGAACTGTCGGTAGAGTTGTCATTCACAAAAACAACTTCAAACAGCTCTTTTGGATAGTCTATAATATTTAATGACTTGATCAGTTCTTTCAGATTTTTAGCTTCATTTCGAAATGGAATAATGATAGAGAATGTTGATGTTGGAGTCTCTGAAGGTTTTGTTTTGACAGATTTCACATTGTTGTAACCTACATAAATCATAATAATGGTACATATGTAAATAAGGGTAATTAATGAAAACACTACAATCATTTAACCGTCACTTTTTTTGTAAGGTTCACTGAGTGTGTAAAATTGAAACGTAAAACAAAAAAACTTCCAATTAATGTTGGAACAACAACATTTAAAAGCCACATGAGCGTGACAGTACTTATGATTGTTATTTCTTTGACTCCCACAATTTCAAAAATATACAAGGCAATACTCCCTTTTACAGCAAAATCAAATAAAACAATTGTTGGTATAATTGAGGATAATAAATACATTGATGTAATGGGAATCATTGCGTCAAAATAGGATAAATTAACATTTAGTAAAACTAAAAGCACATAAAATTGAAATGAGAAAACTAAATAACGAAGTAGAGATAAAAAGATATTTTTTTTCTGTATTGTCGCAGATACGTAGTTTAACAAAGACACAATCTTTTTTAATGGTTTAGAAATAAGATGAGGTCTAAAGTATTTATAACTAAAGAGCATTAAGAGAATAATAAAAATACCAATAGAGAGTATTTGATACAAATTTTGATGTGAAACATTGATACGATATTTTACTATGTAAAGTGTCAAGCCAACAATTCCGAAGAGACACGTTGCAAATAATTGCCCCATATTATTTAAAAAATTTAAAAATATTATATGATATTTTTTAGAGGCTGAAAAATAGACAGTTTTGGCGGCATAATCGCCTATTTTATTTGGGGTGAATATGGAAAAAGTTAATGCAACTAGCGACTGTTTTAAGGCCTGCATTATGGTAATTTTTTTTATACTTTTTACTAAATTTTGCCATTTTAAAATTTCAATAAACCAGTTAAAAATGGACAAAATGAACAAAAAAATGATTGTTTTTAACAAAAAAAGGTCATTTTTTGCTAAAAATTTTAAAAAACTAGAAAAACTTAAATGCTCATTTGTAGTTAATTTTTTTAAGATGTAATGCAATGCAATAATCACAACACTTATTTTAAAAAGCATAAAAAACATTTCCTTAATTTTGTTTGAAAGTGTCATGATGTTACGTAAACAATTCACAAATTAAAACTTTTATTATTAATGCTTGTGATTATTAAAAAATATAACATATTCATTATTAGTTTTATCTTTTTGTGCGGACTATTGACCACCTTTGCTCAAAATGATACAGATACATTTAGAATGAAACTGGCGCTTGGTTTACATAATCCAATAGATGATGGTGAAAATGACGGATATTACAGTAAAAGATTTAATTTTCCAACCGTTGATTTTGGTTTTCAATATCTTTTTAGTAGAACGACGGGAGCCAAATTAGATTTTGGGTTCAATAGAGCTGTAAGTGCCACAACCTCGTCAATCTTTAAGTTAAACTATTCACGAATTAATATGCAAATTGTTTATGATTTCACAAACTTTTTAGATATTTTCCCTAAGAATCTTTATGGACAGGTTCATTTTGGACCTGGAATTAGTTTCACGAAACCTTTGGCAAATGATTCAGATAATACCTATACTTTTTTAAATATTTTGATTGGGACAGAAATTTCATACACAATAACAAAAAGATTTGCTTTGATTTGCGATTTAAGTTTTGCAAAATCAATGGTAGGAAAAGACAAGTATAGCAATGAAGTTGATGGCTATTCCTTTAAAGGAGATCTAATATATACAACCTTTGGGTTTACAGTTGCACTAAGTGGTTGCCAATATTGCAAGTAATGAAAAAAAAAGAACGTATTATTTTAGGGATTGATCCAGGAACCACTATTATGGGTTTTGGGCTTATACAAGTTGTTGGTAAACAAATGAAGTTTATTCAACTCAACGAATTAAACTTAAAGAAATATGATGATCATTATCTTAAATTGAAGCTTATTTTTGAGCGAACCATTGAGCTTATTGAGAGCCATCATCCAGATGAAATTGCTATTGAAGCTCCCTTCTTTGGGAAAAATGTGCAAAGTATGCTCAAACTGGGAAGAGCACAAGGAGTGGCTATGGCAGCTGGACTATCTAGGCAAATACCAATCACAGAGTATTTACCAAAAAAGATAAAGATGGCAATTACAGGTAACGGTAACGCGAGTAAAGAGCAAGTTGCTAAAATGCTTCAAAGTCTTCTCAATTTAAAAACATTACCAAAAAATTTAGACGCTACTGATGGTTTGGCTGCTGCTGTTTGTCACTTTTATAACTCTGGTAAGATTACAGTGGGTAAAAATTATTCTGGATGGGAAAGTTTTGTTAAACAGAATAAAGATAAAATCGATTGATATGAATAACAAGGTCATGATGTCAGAGTTACTATATTTAAATCATTAAGTTATCGCAGGAATTTATATCCATATACCATTTTGTAAACAATCATGTTACTATTGTGATTTTCATTTTTCAACGTCATTAAAAAAAAAGAATGAGTTGCTTTTTGCGATTCGAAAAGAATTAGTATTGAGAGCAACTGATTTTGAAGGGCAATCGGTAGAAACTATTTATTTTGGGGGGGGAACCCCTAGCTTGCTATCTAATGAAGAGTTGCAAGTAATGATAGATACTATTTATAAATGTTATCATGTTATAAAAAACCCAGAGATTACTTTAGAGGCTAATCCTGATGATTTAACAAAAGATCGCATTATTGAGTTATCTCAAAGTTCAATAAACAGATTGAGTATTGGTATTCAATCGTTTATCAACGATCATTTAATAATGATGAATCGTGCACATAATTCAGAGGAGGCAACAAAATGTTTGAAACACGCTACAAAATATTTTGATAATATTTCCATTGATTTAATTTATGGAATCCCTGGTATGAACTTAACGACATGGCATGATAATTTGCATACTGCATTTAATTTTGGCGTAAATCATATTTCTAGTTACGCACTGACTGTTGAGCCTAAAACAGCATTACATAATTTTATTGATAAAGGGCTTTATCCGCCTCTAGATGAGGAAGTAGCTCGACAACATTTTGAGCATTTAATAATTGAAGCAGAAAAATGCGGGTTTGTGCACTATGAGACCTCTAATTTTGGTAAGCCAGAGTATTTTTCTATTCATAATTCGCGATATTGGGAAGGAAAATCTTATTTGGGTATTGGGCCTTCGGCACATTCATTTCATCATGGCAAACGCAGTTGGAATATTCGCAATAATATAAAATATATACTCTCCCTTGAAAAAGACACATTACCTTGCGAGGTAGAAATTTTATCCGATAAAGATCGCTACAATGAGTATATAATGCTGAGATTAAGAACTATCTGGGGGATTTCATTATCAACGGTTGAAAAGAATTTTTCACCTGAATTTGTTCGCTATCTTATAAATGCAACCCAATCACACCTCAAAAATGGGGTTTTAGAAATGTCAGAGGGGAATATTAAGGCTACGCGCAAGGGCATGTTTTTAATTGATGGGATAGCCTCCGATTTATTTATGATTTAATTATATTTGACAATGCTCACACATGTACATTATAGGTCTCAGAAATTTATAATTGATCTATCAAAACCTTTAGATATTTCAATACCAATGAAGGCTTCAATAAACAATGTAAATGCATGGTATTTGAAAGAACCCATCATAGAACCAGTTGTAATAGATAATAAGACCTACACAGTAGCTGACGGAGCTTCTATCAATTTCAATAATATTAAATTTAATCCTCATGCGCATGGGACACATACTGAATGTGTTGGACATATTACCAAAGAAAAATATAGTATTAATAACCACTTAAAGCAATTTTTCTTTTTGGCAGAGGTGATCACTGTAGCTCCTGAGAATTACATGCAAGATTTTATTATCTCAAAAAAGCAGCTTCAATTTGCTCTAGGTAATAAAAAGAGAGAGGCATTAATTGTAAGAACAATCCCAAACACTCGGGACAAGTTATCCAAGCAGTACTCAGACACCAATTGGCCTTATTTTGACAGGGAAGCCATGACCTATCTTGTAAAGAAAGGAATAAAACATCTGCTTATTGACTTGCCTAGTGTTGATAAAGAGAATGATGGTGGGGAGCTCGTCGGACATCATGTTTTTTGGAATACTAATGGTGTATTGAGGTTAGATGCTACCATCACGGAGTTTATTTATGTCTACAATCATATACAAGATGGTAAATACATGTTAAATCTACAAATAGCACCTTTTGAAAATGATGCAACCCCAAGTAAGCCAATTTTATATAAAATTGAATAAATTATGTATATAGATGACATAAGACATTATTGCATATCTAAAAAAGCTGTCACAGAAAGTTTTCCTTTTAACAATACCACGCTAGTTTTTAAAGTAATGAATAAAATATTTTTGATGGCTCCACTTGATAAATGGGAAGCTGGAAAAGCATCAATAACGGTTAAATGTGACCCAGTTTATACTGATGAACTTAGAGAAACATTTGAAAGTATTTATGCGGGTCCGTATGTGTCAAATAAACATTGGAATACTCTAGCATTACACACATATGAATTGTCTCCAAAATTAGTAATTAAACTTATTAACCATAGTTACGAGATGGTGGTAAAGGGGATGACTAAAAAATTACGTGAAACACTAAACAGCTTGTAATTGCATTGGGATAAGTGTATCATTGCAAACAATAAATCTACACATGAGTTTAGAAAATGAGTTACGAGAACGCAGCAAATCAAGCTGCGAATTATGTTCAGGGAGTGATGACCTCCAAGTTTATATTATTCCACCTTCAACAAACGAACATTTAGATAATTCAGTCATAGTTTGTCGTACTTGTTTTGATCAAATAAAGAGTCCTGAAATCACAAATATAAATCATTGGCGTTGCTTAAATGATAGTATGTGGAGTGAACACATACCGGTTCAAGTAGTTGTTTGGAGGCTGCTTTTTAAATTAAAAAAGGAGGGTTGGCCTCAAGATTTATTAAATATGATGTATATAGAGGATGCGACACTAGAAATCGCAAAATCTCTCATGGATATTGAGGATGAAAAACAGGAAGCTATACACCGCGATGTGAATGGTGTAGTTTTAAGTTCGGGTGATTCGGTAATCTTGATTAAGGATTTAAAAGTTAAGGGGTCAAGTTTGATAGCAAAGCAGGGGACACCTGTTAGAAATATTCGTCTCGATCGAGATAACAAAAATTATATTGAGGGTAAAGTTGGTCCAACACAAATTGTAATAATTACAGATTTTGTAAAAAAAATATAGATTATAAATTTTTCTTTTTTCGATATGAGGAGGGAGTCATTTTTTTGATGTTTTTAAACTGTCGATTAAAATTTGATATGTTATTAAACCCTGCTTTTTCAGAAACATCTGCAATGGTGAAAACTTCTTCCATTAAAAGATATTTAGATGCTTTCTCAATTCTTAATTCATTCAAAAATTGAAAATAAGTTTTATTTGTGTGTTTTTTGAAGTATTTACAAAATGCATTTTTAGTCATGGCAGAAATTGCTGCGATATCGCGTAAGCTTATTTGATTGTGATAATGCCGCATTGTATAGTCCAGCACATCTCTCATGCGCTTTCCTTCGCTATCAGTATATTTTTTATCCTGTATGTAGGAAGAAAGAGGTTGTGTTTTTAATTTCGATAGGATTTTTAGGATTTCCAATAAAATTAAAAATCGTTGTAATTTACTTTTTGAATGTAATTGTATGAATAGATGTTTTAGTTCATCTGATTTTGACGAATATTTAAAGCCATAACTCACTTTTTTAAAAAAGGGTTTTAATTCTCTAAAGTCCTCTAAATTAAAAAAGCTTTCTCCAAAGGCGTCTCTTGAAAAAAACAGTGTAATCATTTCTGAATTCTTGTAGGCAAAACGATCACTTTTAAAAACGTGAGGTAAATTACTGCCAATAGAAAGTAGATCACCTTTCTTATAATAATTAATGGTATCCCCAACGACAAGTGTTCCTTCTCCTTCAGCAATATAACTCACCTGAATTTCATCATGCTGATGAAATTTATCATAAAAAATCAAGGCTTTATCTTCCTGATAAAAGAGTGCGTGATTTTCTGGTTTTGGAATTTGAAAAGGAAGCACTTTCATACATTAAAAATACGCAAATAATATTCAAATAATAATATAATTAAATTATTTAGGATAATATTGTATTATTATTGGATAAGTAACTACTGATTTATTTTTCAAATCTACGCTAATTTTAATCAAATAAAATTAATTAATATGGGTTTAAAATGGGAGGGTGTAATGCCCGCAGTCACAACAAAATTTACAGATAAGGATACGTTAGATATTGACATGTTTGAAGTCAATATTCAAGCACAATTAGATGCCGGAGTCCACGGGATTGTTCTTGGAGGAACACTTGGCGAGGCAAGTACTCTTTTGGAAAAAGAAAAAAGTGTTTTAATTCAAGAAACAGTAAATATTGTAAATGGAAAAGTTCCTGTGCTGATGAATGTGGCAGAGCAATCTACAAAAGGGGCTATTGCTGCTGCTCAAAAGGCAGAAAAAGACGGAGCTAGTGGTTTAATGATGTTGCCTCCAATGCGTTATAAGGCAGGAGATAGAGAAACTGTTGCATATTTCAAAGCTGTAGCTAACAACACCTCTTTGCCAATAATGGTTTATAATAATCCTGTAGATTACAAGATTGAAGTGACCCTTGATATGTTTGAAGAACTAGTTGTCTGTCCAAATATTAAAGCAGTAAAAGAATCGACTAGAGATATTTCAAATGTTACAAGAATAAAAAATAGGTTTGGAGATAGGCTAAAAATAATGACCGGTGTTGATACGGTTGCCTTAGAGAGCATGCTAATGGGTGCAGATGGCTGGATAGCTGGTTTGGTTTGTGCTTTTCCAAAAGAAACAGTTGCCATTTATGAATTACAAAAAGTAGGTCGTATTCAAGAGGCGATAGAAATTTATAGATGGTTTTTACCATTGTTAGAGTTAGATATAAATCCTAAATTAGTGCAAAATATAAAGTTAGCGGAGGTTGCTACTGGGATAGGGACTGAAAATGTGCGGGCACCACGTTTGCCACTATTTGGTAAAGAACGAGAAAAAGTTCTTGGTATTATTGAAAGAGGGTTACAAACAAGACCAACATTGCCACTATATTAAAACGTGTAGGTGCCATTATAATAATATCTTTATGTTAGAAAAAGGATTAACATGTGAGCATTGTAATAAATTATTAGAAAAAAATCAGTTTCAACTTAAATAATTCACAAACCCGTGAATGTAAAAGCGCATTTAAAAAGAATAAATCAAGAATGATTACAGGAAAAAATTATATTGGAAATCAATTATCAGCTCAAGGGAACATTACGTTTAAAACGTTCAATCCTTTATTAAATATAGAAAATCAGTGGTACATTACCGAAGCATCTCAAAATGAGGTGAATAAAGCTGCTGAATTAGCTGCCGAAGCTTTTAAAACTTATGCTACAATTTCTGGAGTAAAAAAAGCACAATTTTTAAGAGCAATAGCTGATGAAATTGAAGCTCTAGGTGATGAACTGTTAGAGGTGTATTCATCTGAAAGTGGACTTCCAAATGGTAGAGCTATGGGAGAGCGAGGTAGAACCCTCGGACAATTACGTGCGTTCGCATCTCATGTGGAAGAAGGTAATTGGGTTGATGCATCTATTGATACATCTCAGCCAGAAAGAACGCCATTTCCAAAAGTTGATTTACGTAAAATCAATGTACCATTGGGCCCAGTTGTAGTCTTTGGAGCATCTAATTTTCCATTTGCATTCTCAACAGCTGGAGGTGATACGGCTGCAGCGTTAGCGGCAGGATGTCCAGTCTTAGTAAAATCACATCCAATGCATGCAGCTACGGGAGAAATGGTGAGTAGTGCTGTCATTAAAGCTGCTGAAAAAACAGGGATGCCTAATGGCGTCTTTTCAAATCTAAATTCGAGTGGAATTGAGGTTGGAAAACAATTGGTACGACATCCAATGGTCAAAGGAGTTGGATTTACAGGGAGTATTCGTGGTGGTCGTGCGTTGTATGATTTAGCAGCAAAACGAGAAGAGCCTATTCCAGTATTTGCTGAAATGGGAAGTGTAAATCCAGTTATTTTATTGCCTAAAGCCTTAAATAATAGAGCAGAATCTATTGCACAAACTTATGCGGGTTCTATTACGTTGGGGACAGGTCAATTTTGCACAAATCCAGGATTGATTCTTGCTATAAAATCTCAAGGGCTTACGAATTTTGTGAATATGTTAGCAGATGAGATTATAAAGTTTGATCCTTCATGCATGTTGCATCCAAATATCGAAGGAGCCTATGAGTCAAATAAATCAAAAATGCTGTCACAGCATGGATTGAAAGTACTAGCTGTCTATGAAAATGATGTCAAAGCTAATCATGCTCGGCAAGCAGTGGCCACTGTAGAAGGTGCTACATTTTTAAATAATCCAACACTTCATCACGAAGTCTTTGGACCATTTTCATTAGTGGTGCAATGTGAAAGTGAGCAACAATTAGAAGATATTATTTCTAATTTAGATGGACAACTTACAGGAACAATGATTTCAGATGATAATGAAATAGTAAATTATTCTAATCTTGTATCAGCACTTCAAAATAGAGTTGGACGAATTATTTTTAACGGTGTACCCACCGGGGTTGAGGTATGTCCTTCGATGCTTCATGGTGGGCCGTACCCTGCCTCAACTGATAGTCGATTTACGGCAGTTGGTGTGAATTCAATAAAACGATTTGTTCGACCATTTAGTTTTCAGGATTGGCCAAATGATTTACTTCCAGAGGAGCTGAAAAATGATAATCCTTTAAATATTGTAAGAAATGTTAATGGAAATTTAACTACGAAAAAAATAGTGTAATTCTTTTGCCTTATGAATCAATTTAAAATTTTATTTGCCCTAATAGTAACAGGAACACTATCGTTTACCTATGGTTCTAATTCAGATAAATTAACTGCGATAATTGCGAAGTACGAGGCAGCTAGAAGTTATAAATTTGATAAATATGAGACTGTTGAAAACACCATTAAATACTATCAAAAAGAAGCAGATTTTGCAAAAAAATTAAAAAATGAATTGGTAAATGTTTCTGAAGAAGGTTTAACAAAAAGTGAAAAAATATCGAAAGAATTATTATTGTTTGTATTACAAGATAAAATGGATCAAAATACTTACAAGACTTACTTAAATACCATTACCAATGAATCTGCTTTTCATTTAAATTTAAGTAGAATGGGAAAAACTGTATTCCAAAACAAGGAAGATGTCGCTAATTATTTAAAACGACTCAGCAAATTACCCCAGGAAATTGCATATAATTTTGACTTATTGAGAGCGTCGATCGCAGCAAACATGTCACAACCTATGGCAGTTTTTAATAATTATGATATAACCTATGAAAAGCATATTGTTGCCAATATCTATGACAGTGAATTTTATAAGCCATTTAAAAATTTGCCTAAATCCTTTAAGAAAAGTTATAAAGATTCAATTACCAGTGTTGCCAAAATTAGTATTAAAGAAAATGTTATTAATCAATACAAAAAGATTAAGATTTTTTTTAAAGACGAGTACTTCCCAAATACAAGGAAGGAATTAGGGATTTCTTCTATTCCAAACGGCAAAGAGTTTTATCAAAATAGGATTAATTATTTTACAACAAGTACTCAATACACTGCAGAAGATATCCATCAAATCGGATTGAAAGAGGTTGCAAGGATTAAATCAGAAATGCAAAAAATAATTGTGGATTTAGATTTTGACGGATCCTTTGAAGATTTTATAGAATTTCTTAGAACAGATGAACAATTCTATCCAAAAACAGCTGAGGAGCTTCTCATGTTTGCCCGTGATATTTCTAAAAGGATAGATGCTGAGTTACCCAAATTCTTTATGACTTTACCCCGTAAACCTTATGGTGTTGTTCCGGTTCCAGCAGATCTTGCTCCCAATTATACAGGAGGAAGATATTCGGGGTCATACGATAGTAGGACTGCTGGGTTTTATTGGGTAAATACTTACAATTTGTCAAGTAGAACCCTCTACACAATTCCTGCTTTGACAGCACATGAAGCTGTTCCAGGACATCATCTGCAAATATCTTTAAATAATGAATTACCCAAAACAATTCCTTCTTTTCGAAGACAATTATATTTGTCAGCCTATGGAGAGGGTTGGGGCTTATATTCTGAATACTTGGCTGAAGAAATGGGGATATACACAACACCCTATGAAAAGTTTGGACAGTTAACTTACGAGATGTGGCGGGCCTGCAGATTGGTTGTTGATACAGGGGTTCATGCAAAAGGCTGGACAAGGCAGCAAATGCTGAATTATATGGCAGCTAATACCGCTTTATCAATGCATGAAGTAACAACAGAGACCGATCGTTACATATCGTGGCCAGGCCAGGCATTATCTTACAAAATAGGCGAAATAAAAATAAGAGAACTCCGCCAAAAGGCAGAAAAAGCCTTAGGAAGTAAATTTGATATCCGTGAATTTCATGAAGTGATTTTAGAGGAAGGTACGGTGACACTTTCTATCATGGAAAATCGAATGGATAATTACATACAGTATAAATTAAATGAGTAGGACAAAATTTGTTTGTATAGATGGACACACTTGTGGTAATCCTGTTCGTGTTGTGACTGAGGGGCATCCCAACCTTGTTGGTGTATCAATGAGTGAAAAGCGTCAGGATTTTCTTGAAAATTTTGATTGGATACGTAAAGGACTGATGTTTGAGCCACGGGGTCATGACATGATGAGTGGTAGTTTTCTGTTTCCACCTCATAATCCAGAAAATGACATTGCTATTTTGTTTATTGAAACTTCAGGTTGTCTCCCGATGTGTGGTCACGGAACAATCGGTACAATAACGATCGCCATTGAAGAAGAGTTAATACAACCAAAAGTTCCTGGAAAAATTAGAATGGAAGCCCCTGCTGGAGTAGTTGAAATTGAGTACCACGAAACAAATGGAAAAGTTGAGTGGGTAAAATTGAGAAATGTTAAAAGTTTTTTAGCAGCAGAGAATTTAACAATAGATTGTCCTGAATTAGGTGAAATCACCTTTGATGTGGCTTATGGAGGGAATTATTATGCAATTGTAGATCCTCAATCAAACTTTACAGGAATACAAGATTTTACAGCAAGTACCATTATTCAATATTCCCAAGTGATAAGAGAACGAATTAATTTGAAGTACCCAAATGCATTTATTCATCCTGAAAATGACACCATTCGAGATGTGACACATTTGTTATGGACTGGAGATCCTTTAGATCCGACATCGTCGGGTAGAAATGCCGTATTTTATGGTGACAAAGCTATTGATCGGTCACCTTGTGGAACAGGAACATCTGCACGATTAGCTCAATTATTTTCAAAAGGAAAGATAAAAATAGGTGAGTCATTTACGCATGAAAGTTTTATAGGGAGTAAATTTATTGGCCGTGTAGAACAAGACGCTATAGTTGGTGATAAAAACGCCATTATTCCAAGCATTCAGGGATGGGCAAAAGTATATGGATACAATACTATTTACATTGATGATAATGACCCATATGCGCATGGATTTCAGGTGATTTAGAGTTTTATGATAGTGTAATAATAGAGTCATGAGTAAAAGTGTATTAGTTGTTGGAGGTGGAATTATTGGATTAAGTTCTGCCTATTATCTCAATAAAGCGGGTCACCATGTGACAGTCGTAGATCAATCAAATCTTGATGCAGGAGCATCTTATGTGAATGCCGGCTATTTGTCCCCGAGCCATTTGATTCCCTTGTCAGCCCCGGGAGTTATGAAAAAAGGTTTAAAATGGATGTTCAATCCTGCCAGCCCGTTATATATAAAACCACGCTTTGATTTAGACTTTTTGCGCTGGTCTTGGGCATTTAATAAGTCTTGCAATCTGAAGCATGTGCAAAAAGCAGCCCCAGTAATTCGTGATATTTCTCTCCTGAGTCAGGAACTTATGACTGATATAAAAAAAGATCCAAGCTTTACATTTCATTATCAAAAAAAAGGACTTTTCATGTTATGTCAAACAGAAAAAATGTTGGAGGAAGAACTAGAAGTTGCTAAATATGCTGTTGAATTAGGTCTGGCAGCAAAAGAGGTTAGTCGACTCGAAATTCAGCAAATGGAACCGGATGTAAATATAAATGCTATTGGAGCGGCTTATTTTGAGTGTGACCATCATTCTACGCCTCAAGAATTTATGACAGAACTCAAAGCATATTTAACAAATGCTGGTGTTAACATATATGCAAATGAAAAAGTTTTGGATATTGTATTGAAGAATCACGGTGTAGAATCTATTATAACGAGTAATCGTGCATTTAAGCCTGATGAAATAGTTATGGCCGCGGGATCTTGGAGTGCCTTATTGGCAAAAAAATTAGGTGTCAAATTATTGCTTCAAGCAGGGAAGGGATATCGTATTAATACAGAAAGAGAAACAGGAATTAAGATTCCAGCTATTTTAGCAGAGGCAAAGGCAGCCGTAACACCAATGAATGGTTTTACCCGATTTGCAGGGACTATGGAAATTGCAGGAATCAATCATGACATTAATAAAGTTCGTGTTGAAGCAATCGCTAAAGCTGCCACTCAATATTATCCTGATGTAAAACTAACTGTTGAAGAAATTGGTGATGCAGCATGTGGTTTACGCCCTGTGACTCCAGACGGTTTGCCGTATATTGGAAAATCAAAAAAGTGTAATAACTTGACTATTGCCGCAGGTCATGCAATGATGGGGTGGAGCATGAGCACAGCTACTGGGAAATTAGTATCGGAGATTATTTCAACTAAAAAGCCATCTTTGAATTTAGAGTTTTTTAACCCTGACAGAAAATTTTAACCATGAGATATCATAAAATTCCAAACTCACTGTTCAAAGAAAACAGGATTAGGTTTGTTTCTAAAATGTTACCAAACACAATTGCAATTTTAACATCCAATGATGTTAAACACAACAACGCTGATGATGTTATGGGTTTTACTCAAAATAATGATTTGTTTTATTTAAGTGGAATTGATCAAGAAGATACTCTTTTGGTGTTGTACCCAGACGCGATAAAGGAAGAAAATAAGGTTATTTTATTTGTTTCAGAGACTAACGAACATACAAAAATTTGGGATGGTGAGAGACTTTCTAAAGAGCAATCAATCCATATTTCAGGAATAACACGTATTGAATGGAGGCATGATTTTGAAAAGCTATTGCAGTATATGGCTTTTGAGGCTGATGGTTTTTATTTGGGTCACAATGAACACATTAAGAGAGTTACCAAACATCAAGAAACTCAACAAGACAGGATGATTAAATGGTGCAAACAAAAATATCCTTTGCATGAATATTATCGCGCTGCTAAAATCACACGAGAGCTGCGTCCATATAAGTCGAAAGAAGAAATTAATCTAATTCAAAAAGCTATAGCGATTAGTGTACAAGGTTTTATACGTATTTTAAAAACAACACAACCACATATTAAGGAATATGAGTTAGAAGCAGAGCTTACACATAATCTTATTAAATCTGGAGCATCGAGGCATGCTTTTAAGCCAATAGTTGCCTCGGGTAAAAATGCTTGTATTTTGCATTACAATACCAACCATGATACTTGTCAAGATGATGACATGATATTATTGGATTTTGGTGTTTGTTATGCAAATTATAATAGTGATACCACTCGTTGTGTTCCAGTAAACGGAAAGTTTTCTAAGCGTCAAAGAGAAGTGTATAACGCGGTCTTGTATTGTTTGAAAGAAGGGAGTAAAATGCTAAAACCTAGAGTTGCTCATGCTGATTATGAGAAGAACATGGTGAATTTAGTTGAATCACAACTGGTTAAATTAGGTTTATTTACGCACGAAGATATTGCAAATCAAAACCCAAAAAAACCTTTGTACAAGAAATATTTTATGCACGGGACAGCACATTTTATCGGTTTAGACGTTCATGATGTTGGGCTATATAAGACCATAGAGGAAGGCATGGTATTTACATGTGAACCAGGAATTTACATTATTGAAGAAGGTATTGGATGTCGGTTAGAAAATAATTATTTGATAACAAGCAACGGCAATATTAATTTGACAGAAACAATGCCTATTGAGGCCAGTGATATAGAGGATTTAATGACAAATAAAGTAACCTAATGAAGGGAATAGGAGGGTCAACTATAGAAAAAGAATTGGATGCAATTGAACCAATTGCTCATTTAATAAAACCAATAAAAAAAGAAGAGTTTCAGAAACGAATTGATAAGGCTTGTGGCCTAATGAAAGAGCAAAATGCTTCAGCGATGTACCTGCATGCTGGAACAAATTTATACTACTTTACTGGGATGCGGTGGTCTGCAAGTGAGCGGATGGTTGGAGCTGTTTTATTTAGTAATGGTCGTTTAGTTTATATCGCTCCTAAATTTGAAAAAGGAACAATCCTTGATTTTATGCTCATTCATGGCGATGTAGAATGCTGGGAAGAACACGAAAGCCCATTTTCCTTGCTTGGAAGTATATTGGGCGTCAATAATAATAATGAAATAGATGTTTATATTGATGAAATAACACCATTTTTTATTTCTGATGGTATTATAAAAGCAAATTCTAATTTAAATTTAAAAAATGCCACATCTATTATTGCCTCGTGCAGAATGATAAAATCTCTCAAAGAGATTTCAATCATGCAGTACGCCATGAACATCACACTTGAAGTACAAAAAGCTGTTGCACGAATAATGAGAGTTGGAATAAGTGCCGCCGAAGTGGTTGATTTTATCAATGAGGCACACAAACGTTACGGCATCGAATCTGGATCCTATTTTTGTATCGTTTTATTTGGGGTAGATTCATCATTTCCACACGGTGTAAGAATGCCAAAAAAACTAGAAATGAATGATGTGGTTTTAGTCGATACAGGATGTGTACTTCATGATTATATTTCAGATATTACTAGAACCTATGTTTTTGGAGAAGTAAATGATGAACAACGACGAATTTGGAATATTGAAAAAGAAGCACAGATAGCTGCCTTCAATGCTTCTCAAATTGGAAGATCTTGTGCGTCAGTGGACGATGCTTCAAGACAGATTCTTGAGGAACACGGTTTGGGACCAGATTATACACTGCCTGGATTACCACATAGAACGGGTCACGGTATTGGTTTGGATATTCATGAATACCCTTACATAGTTCGCGGAAATAAGACCATATTAAAAGCAGGTATGTGTTTTAGTAATGAACCTATGATATGTGTTCCAAATAAATTTGGAATAAGACTAGAAGACCATATTTATATGACAAAAAACGGTCCAAAGTGGTTTACTGAACCAGCACACTCTATCGAAAATCCGTTTGGTAATTAGACTTAGCAATTAAATATTCAAATCTTTTATATTCATGCGCATGTTAATAAGATGCTTTAACATGCCAGCCTTTTCATAGGCTCTTATGGCAGATGTATTTTGATCATACACGTCCAATCTAATTTCAAAGACACCTTTTGTTTTACACCATTTTAAGAGTGCGTCCATAATTAATTTATTATATCCGTTTCCTCTGTGGTTTTCAGGAACATACATGAACCCTAAATAGCCTTGTTTGGCGTATTTTATATAATGTTTATTTTTTTTAATTTTTGCGTATCCAGAGGCAACTAATTCATTATTTAGTTCAACGACAAATAAAATTGAATTCTTATTTTTTATTATTTCAGATAAATCATAGTAGACGACCCTTCCCTCGTTGATGGTAGAATCCATAGGTCTTTCAGCATTAACAAGACCTTCCATAAAAACCATTAAGTTCGGAAGATCTTTATTCGTTGCTTTTCTTACAAGTGTTTTCATAGATTAGCATGAGGTGTCTGCAATAATTTTCCATTCACCATTTATCTTTTTAAAGATAATCATAAAAACACCATCTGCATTGCCAATATTTCGTACTAAATGATATTCCCCCATCACAAAATAGGAGGCGCTGTTTATTTGAGAAATGTCATTAATTTTAAACCTTAAGGTTCCAGTGTGGTCTTTCGTGGGATAACGTTTCTTATAACCATTCAAAGTAGATTGCCAACCATATTTCAGTCCTGATGATCCGAAAAATTTAAGTGAATCACTCTTCCAATAGCCTTCCATGAATGCCTCTATATTGTTCTTGGACCACGCTTTTTCTTGAGATTTCATGATTGATAAAATTGTCTTCTTATCTTTTTCAATACTACTAGTTGAGCATGAATTGAATACTAGGCAAATCAATAAAGTGGATATAAATAGTTTCATAAGGAGTTGTTTTTTGGAGTTATAGCAAATGAATATGAATAGTTGTTATTACCTGAGATTATATAGTCGGGATGCACCAATCTTCCCCATGATGTATCACCACCAACGCCCATTTGGAGATAATCAATATTCCATTGAACAGTAGTTCCTATGTTAATGTCTGCCCCATGCTTTTTGGTAACAGGGACTAGACCTGATGCAGATTCTAAGGCTTCTTCGCTATTGAAGTCTAGTTCTTGCATGTTAAATGGCCATACACTTGTATTGAGTGAAATAGGAGAGGTTACACTTAAAGTTAGATTAGAAGAAGATAGTTTTACCCATCGGACGTCTGTTTTGTTTCCTGTTTCCTGAGGACGTGAATAACGATGAAATTGGTCCACAATTTTACCAGAATATAACCCTATTTTTTGACCAGTTTTTCTGTCCCAGTAACTTTCATTTGGGCCCTTCCCGTACCATGATACGTCAGTAAATGAGTTGTCTAAAGTCATATACATTCCCAACCTTGGTATGTTTGGTAAATCTTTCTTTAAAGGGCTGTAAATTATATCAATATTGATAGTTCCATTCTTGAAGATAGAAAAATTTGCTTGAATATAAGCAACGTTATTTGGTAGCTGATACTGAATTTCGAATAACACTTGGTTTTGAATTATTTTGGGTTTTTTTGTAAGCTTTGCACGATAATTATAGCTTGCATCTTGCCATATTTTTGCCCATGTGTCCATACCATTTCCCAAATCATTATCGGTTGGAGGTCTCCAAAAGTTTGGTTTTATAGGTTGGTTAGTTATGTTTTCCCCGTGATATTTCCAGGAAATGATTTCTCCTGTGTTCGAATTGATAGTTAGATTAGTGATGTCATTTTTTATTAGAATGTTGTTTTTCTCTATTATTTCTAAATTGTTACCGGTTGTTAATATCGGGCTGCTGTTACCATTGTGCAAAACGAATTGATCCCAAGCTAATTCATACCCCTTAGGAATGATTTCCGAGGCCTCTTTTTGACATAAATTCACCTCTAGGATGTATTGTTTCTCAGGGATAAATAGATTTGGGATTTCTGGGAAAACCATTTCAAGTTTAGTTTGGGGCTTTATATTGAGGGGAATATCTTTTCTTAGAAGAGTTTCTTTACCGTCAATTAATAATTTTAATTGAATTATTTTATTTGATAAGTTTTCAAAGAAATTTTTATTTATTATTTCAATAACACCATTTCCTAAATAATTAAATTGAACCGGTTCATATACTTTTTTGACTTCGGACAGATGAGGATGAGGGAGCCGATAGGGGTCTACTAAGCCATTATTTAAAAAATTACCATCAGTTGGTAAATCTGGATGATAGTCATGCCCATAAGCTAAATAGGGCTCTCCTTTTGCGTTTTCATATTCCAGGCTCTGATCGACCCAGTCCCATATGTATCCCCCTTGTAAATTGGGATATGTTTCAATAATATCCCAAATATCTTGTAAGTTTCCAACTGAATTTCCCATAGCATGGCAATATTCGATAATGATTGAGGGTTTTTTTGAATCAGATTTCCCATAAAGGATTAAATTTTCAGGCTTGGGATACATTGGGCAGAATATATCGGTATAATTGGAGGCAATAGCAGGTTCATACTGAACAATTCTATTGCTATCTTGCTCTTTTAGCCATTGATAGGTTGTTTTGAAAATTTCTCCTTCACCAGCTTCATTTCCTAGTGACCAAGCATATATGGACGGATGATTTCTATCCCTGTAATACATGCGTTGCGTGCGCATCATGTGTGCAGGGAGCCATGACATTTCGTTTCCAATTTGTGTCTCTTCTGAAATTGCAAGAGGATGACTTTCAATATTGGCTTCATCAATAACGTACAAGCCATACTTGTCACACAAATCAAGCCAATAAGGGTCATTGGGGTAGTGTGCTGAGCGTACAGCATTGATGTTGTTTTTCTTCATTAAAGCGATATCCTTTTCCATCAATTCTTTTGAAATAACATGACCTGTAAAAGGATCAGTTTCATGTCTATCGACCCCCTTAAAATAGATTGCTTTTCCATTAATGAGTACTTGACTGTTTTTAATTTCAACACTCTTAAAGCCAATACGTTTTGTGATAAATTGCTGATTATCCAATGTGATTTTCAAAACGTAGAGGTCTGGCCGTTCTGCAGACCAAGGGTTTACATCATAAATAACAGTCTTTACAATAAATTCATTTGATGAATGAGCAGGTATAGAGATGTTTTCTGACTTTTTAAAAAGCAAAGTTTCATTGTCTAATATTTCAATAACTATTGTTTTTGACACACTTTTTTCTGAATCATTTGTTATTGAAAAAGTTCCTTCAAATAGACCGTTTTTATAAGTTTTGTTTAAGGAGTTATTAGCATGAAAATCAGAAACATGAACTTTTGGACGCGTATATAAATACACGTCACGTTCAATACCACTCATTCTTAACATATCTTGACTTTCTAAATAACTGGCATCACTCCATCGAAACATTTGCAAGGCAATTATGTTTTTTCCTTCGTTTAGATATTTCGAAATGTTGAATTCTGCGGGTGTTTTACTTCCTTGTGAATAACCGACATATTCACCATTGATATAGATATACATAGCAGATTTGGCACCTGCAAAATGAAGTATAACATCTTCTGACAAAAATTGTGAATTCAAGTTTACTATTTTCCGATACGTACCAACAGGATTATAGTCGGTTGGTACATTTGGCCATTGAGTTGTAAATGGGTAGCGTTCATCTAAATAAATTGGATTTCCAAATTTCTCTACTTCCCAATTGGCAGGAACATGAATAGATGTCCAATTAGAATCATCAAACTTCATATGTTGAAAAGACCTAGGACGTTTTTTAGGGTTTTTAACCCAGTGAAATTTCCAGTCACCATTTAAATTTAAAAAGCGTTTTGAGTCTTCTTTAGAAGTCATTCCTTCAGATTCAAAGGCAAAAAAAGAGGCGCGAGGCGGGAGTTTATTAACTTCAAATATTTTGTGATTGAAATGACATATTTGTTCACTAACGACTGGCAGGTTTGCTCGATGGCAACCAAAAATTAAAAAAGATGATATTAAAAATAAAAATTCTTTCATTGATAAATTCTCATGAAGTCTTCACTAAAAATTTTCCTTAAATAAAAGATTAATTCCATGGCATTTGTGATACTAAAAATCATTGGTGGTTTAATTTTTATAACATTGTGATCTGGACCATCAATACTCATTAAAATGTGATGTTCTTTAATTCTATTGACTAAATATTGGGCCTGCTCAGGGAGAGGTTTTAAATTTTGATCAACTAATTCAAATCCTAAAAATAAACCTTGTCCGCGAACATCACCAATTATAGGATAGCTTTTGGAAAGAGTTAATAGTTCAGATTTTAAAAAGTCGCCTACAACTAAGGCATTGTGTTGTAAGTTTTCTTTTTTCACTGTTCTCAGAACTTCAGTTGCGATGACCGAAGAAACGGGATTACCACCAAAAGTGTTAAAATATTCCATCCCATTAGCAAATTTTTCAGCAATTTCTTGGGTGCAAGCTACAGCCGCAACGGGATGTCCATTGCCTAAAGGTTTTCCGATTGTAATAATATCTGGAACGACATTATGTAATTGAAAACCCCAAAATGTTTTTCCCATACGGCCACAGCCTGTTTGAATTTCATCAGAAATACAAACACCCCCTGCATCTCGAACAATGCGGTAAGCTTTTTGTAAAAATCCCTTTGGTAATTCAATTTGTCCGCCGCAACTTATAATGGGTTCGATTATAAATGCTGCTACACTTCGTTCTTTATCGTTTATATTGATGACGCACCGTTGTACTTCATGAGCGTAGTGATCTGAGATGTTATCACCTTTATATTTTCCTCTAAACACAGTGGGTGTCGAAAATATATGTGTGTGCTCGGGAGCTCCTGAACCTCCTTCCCCATCAAATTTATAAGAGGAGATGTCGACGCACAAATTGGTGCTTCCGTGATAACCAGCCTCGCTGGCAATTATATCTTTTTCTCCAGTTGCTATTTTCGCCATTCTTACAGCTAGCTCGTTGGCTTCACTTCCTGAATTGACAAAATGAAGGACATTCAATTTTTCTGGTAGCGTTTCAATAAGCTCCCCAGCTAGTTGATTAATGCTTTCATGTAAATAACGCGAATTAGTATTAATTAAAGCCATTTGCTCCTGGCCTGCCTGTACTACATTAAAGTGCTCATGACCAACATGAGCAACATTATTCACTGTGTCTAAGTATTTTTGAGCATATTGATCCATAAGATAAACTCCGCTACCACGAACCATCTTAAGTGGGGTTTTGTATTGTAAACTCAGGCTTTTACCTAAATGCTTTTTGCGGTATTTAACAAGTGTTTCATTAGAAATAATGTTGGGAATCTGAAGATGTGTGGATTTAAATAACAGATTTGGATCAGGACATATACTTTTCCATATGTCTATTTGTTTGGGATATGTGACACCAGGAAAATCTACTTGATAATCCAACATAGATAGCATAATTTGAAAATGTAGATGAGGCGCCCAATTACCATTTTCAAGAGAACTGCCTAATTCAGCAATTTTTTCACCTTTAGCTATAATATCTCCAATGCAATGTGCAGTTGCACTTTGAATCGAATTATGACCATACAACGTAAAAAACTCAAAATCATTCACTTGATGTTTGAGTATTACAAGCCCACCGTATTCTTTATCACCCTTATCGTTAACTGCCGCAACAACTTCACCGTCAAATAATGCGTGGACGGGTGTTTTAGCGGGTAACCAAAAATCAATACCTAGATGAATAGTTCTGCTCTCCGGGCCGTTATTGCCAATTTTATCATATTCTGAGGAGGTGTATAGAGCTCGTGGTTCTAAATAGCCACCACTTAAAACCTGTTGTGGATTTTGTGCTTGAAGTTTGTCAATTTTATATTGGAAAAAACTTAAATCATTAAAATTTTTTTCATGACCCAGCCATTTACTCGACACACTTAAATCAAGGTGTTTGAGCTGATTAACCCCTATAGTTGGAAATAAATTAGATACTTTAAATGAATGCTTCAAAGCCCAGTTGTCAAATTTTTTTTTAGTAGGGTGAGCTGGAAAATCACAAGCTGCTCTAAAGCTGTAGTGTGCAAAATCTGGACTAATATCATGCCATTTTTCAAGGAGATTCCAAGCGGGTTTAGAACTAATTTGCAGATATTCATTATTAGGCTCTTGTGTTTGATTTATAACAGATGAGGTGTATGAAATAATCAAGCGCATAGCGATTGAAAGATAGAGATGTTCTAATTCTGTTTCTTGTAATGGAAAAACAGAATGATATCCTGACACAATTGGTAATGCAGCTTCCAACGGATCCTGATGCCCCATGATAGCGTAACAACAAGCTATAGCAACATCGTTTATTATTTGCGTGTAAATAGCATCACCATAATCTATAATAGAAATGACCTTAGGATTTGATAGTTCCTTTGAAACAATAATATTATAGTTATTTGCATCGTTGTGCACGATAGATTGACGTAATCTTTTATATGAGGCTAAATTGTGTTCGAAACGCTTTTGAAAGGCGCTAATGATTTTTTTTTCTTCTTTTTTAAAAAGATGATTATGTTCTAGAGTCCATAATGCGTTTGCAGTATCCCATTCAAATTTACCGTGAGCCTCCGAATGCTTGAAATTTAGAAGAGCTCGAGTAAGTTTTCCACAGGTTTCGCCCAAGCTGTAATGAAGTTTGTCAAGCCTTGGATTTACATCATTCCATATTCTTCCAGAAACCCAACTTAATAGTCTTACTGTTTGTTTTTTATTTCCATTACAAATTTCAGAAGTAAAGTTTCCATTTTGATCAGAAATAATTTGTGGAATCATTAAGTCAGTACTTACTTTTTCTAAATAGATTAGAATGTCTTGTAATAAAAACCTGAGTTTGTTATTTGAGTTTTCACGCGAAATTTTTAATATGTATTGTGTTTCACCATCGATAACAATTTTAAAATTAAAGTCTACAAACCCAGGCAAACGGAACGCTTTCCCTTTTAAATGGTATAGTTTAAAAAGTATTTTTTCTGCTTCTTGGGCAGAAGGTTTTGAATGGTGACTGTTCATTTAAATTAAAATTGTCTGGGAAGATTGCACTACAAATTACATTTTTATCTTAATATAAATCCATTTTTTATGGAATCTTTTGGGTCAAATACAAATGTTTGCATTCCTGTAATGTAAGCAGTTCCTTCTACTTGTGGGATAACAGATTTGAATGAACTGTACAATTGTTCTGATACAACAGATCCTTTAAATACGGAACCTGTAATACTCTCAAAAGTCATGATATCACCGATATCGAGATCACCACGCATTTTATGAATAGCCATTCTTCCAGAAACTCCCGATCCAGTGGGACATCGGTCTACCTCACCTTCTGCAAAGACACATACATTTTTACTATTGGCCCCTGATGCTTGTTTTTTGGTATCTATAAAAATTGTTCCGTATAGAAAACTTAAATCTTTTTCATAGGGATGTATGATAGAATTATCAGCACTCATGATGCCATTTTTTATTTTCATACCGATATTGATTAATTGTTGGTAGTGTTGAGAAGACAGGTCAAATGTAAAATCATTTTTATCGATATCAACATAGGCGTAAAAAGCGCCACCATAAGCTAAATCATAAGTAATTGTTCCAAGATCTTTTAAAATAATTGTTTTATCCAACCCGACAACATAGCTTGGAACACAGTGAAAACGCACATGTTGAACAATGCCATTTTTGACATGAACATAAGATGAAATTCTACCGCAAGGAGTGTCTATTTTCAAAACATTATCTCCTTCACGTGGACTGATCCATTTCATGTTAACAGCCAAGGTGGAAATGGCAATAATAGCATGACCACACATGGTTGAGTAACCGTTGTTGTGTAAAAAAATGATACCAAAATCTGCTTTCTCATCATTTGGAGGAAGCAACAGACAACCGTACATATCTGCATGACCTCGTGGCTCAAACATTAATAACTTCCGTAAATCGTCATAATGTTCTTTGCAATATCGACGAAATTCTAAAACAGAACTTCCTTTTAAAACAGGAAAGCCATCAACAATAACTCTAAGAGCTTCGCCCCCAGTATGCATATCAATTGTTTTGATTTGCAACCAGTTTGTTGGTGGGATAAAATTAGTATTTGTTTTAATATTATGATAAATGCTACTCATTGCTAATTTTATTATAATAATATTTGGCAGCTACTAAATCTTCAAGGGCATGCCCAACGGATTTAAATACCGTTATTTCAGATTCGTGAGTACGGCCCTTTTTTAGGTTGGAGCATAAGTCAAAAAGATCTGCCTTAATATCTGAAGGGTTTAAAATACCGTGTTTAATGGGAATAGCAATATCACCACTTTCTTCAAGGCCACTCTGAAAGCTATCTATGAAAATCGATGCTTTTGTTATGGTCATATCATCGGCCTCTCGCATGTCTTTTTTATAGGCTCCAACAAGATCAATATGTTGTCCTTTTTTTAGGAATTTACCAAAAATTAAAGGAGTTTTTGATAAGGTTGCACACGAGATAATATCAACTTCAGATATTTTTTCTTTGATATGGTTAATAGCTTCAATTGAAAATTGAGTCGTTTCTGAAAACTTTTTACAAATAGCCAAAGCCTTATCAAAATTTCTGCCCCAAATGTAAACTTGTTCTATAGGTCTAATCGAGGCATGAGCTTTAATTAAATTAACAGATAATTCTCCTGTACCAATCATTAAGAGTGATTTTGAGTTTTTTCGAGATAAGTAAAAGGATGCTAAAGCAGATGTTGCTGCAGTACGCTTAGCTGTCAAATTTTTAGCTTCAATCAGGGCCTTTACATCACCTTTTGCAGCATCTAGGTAAATATATGTTCCTTGAATAGAAGGTAGATTATATTGTCCATTTTCAGGAGAAACCGTAATCACTTTGACACCAGCCTCTTTGCTTGGATTCCATGCCGGCATTAGTAATAATGTTGATGCAGTGTTTGCTTCGGGATTTGGGAAATCATGATGGTGTCGTTGAGGGACAATAATTTCATTTGCAGAAAATCCAATTCTCAATTCAGAAATGAGAGAACTAAAATCTGTATTGTTTTCTATAAAACCATTCGTAATTTGAAGTGCATTAAACATGATTTAAAGATAAAAAATCCTGAAACTATAATTAAATTTTCTTCTTCTTTTTTTGAGATCTAACACCCTCTATGATGACAGTAGAGATTATTAATAACCCTCCTACTAAGACATTTTTATTTGGAATTTCATTTAAAAAAATATATGCAATTACAATGCCGTAAACAGGTAAAGCACTTGTCATAATAGTTGCAGTACTTGATGTGAAATATTTTAGACTATGAACAAACATGGAGTGTCCTAATGCTGTAGTAAATAAGGCCAATATAATAACGTATGGAAATTGCGTTTGAATTCCAGATGTATCCATGAAATATAAAAACGGTGCTAAGATAAATGTGAGTATGAGTAATTGATACATCATTAACATTGTTCCATTGTAATGCGCAACATGTTGTTTCAGAATCAATATTCGAAGCGAATAACATAAAGCTGAAAGTAAACCCAACAATACCCCTTGGGCATGTGAGCTATTTAAAGTCATTTCAGGAGCAAGAATATAGATGCCAACTAACACCATAAAACCAAGAAAAATATGAGTAGGGTCTAACTTTACCTTTGTAAAGAAAGGCTCTAAAAGTGCTGTCATGACAGGAAATGTATACAATGAGAGCATACCAATTGCTACATTAGAAAATTTGAGTGAATAAAAATAAGTTATCCAATGCGCTCCCATAAATACGGCACTCAAAATAAAAGTCCATAAATCTTTTCGAGACGAAATAGTAAGTCTTATTTTTCTAAGCTTACAAAACAATAATAGGATAACAAATGCTAAAAAAGATCTCCACCAAATAATAACAGGTGTCGGCATTTCAATAAACTTGCCTAAAGCACCTGAAGTGCTTATAAACAACGTGGCGATATTTAGTAATAAGAACTGTTTATAATGCGTGTTTTTCAAAAGGCTAAAGATTCAAGCTATTTAAATGGATTTTGATAATTCTACAAAATATTTGTAAAAGAGCGGAATGGTTTCAATGCCTTTAAAGTAATTGAAAAGGCCAAAGTGCTCGTTAGGAGAATGTATGGCATCGCTGTCAAGCCCAAATCCCATAAGTATTGTTTTGCTCTTAAGCTCTTGTTCAAACAAAGCAACAATTGGGATACTTCCCCCACTGCGTTGTGGAATAGGTTTTTTCCCAAAGGTGTCTTCATAGGCCATTGAAGCAGCTTTATAACCAATATTATTAATGGGAGTAACATAGCCTTGGCCACCATGATGAGGTGTTACTTTTACCGATATGCCTTCTGGCGCAATGGCTTCAAAATGTACTTTAAAAAGTGACGTGATTTCTTGCCAATCTTGGTTAGGAACTAATCGCATGGATATTTTAGCAAATGCTTTGCTTGCAATTACGGTTTTAGCTCCCTCACCGGTATAGCCACCCCATATACCATTGACATCAAGTGTTGGTCTTATCGAATTTCGTTCATTCGTTGTGTAACCATTTTCTCCATAAACAGCATTAATATTTAATGCCTTTTTATAAGCGTCTAAAGAAAAAGGAGCTTTAGCCATTTCATTGCGTTCTTGGGAAGAAAGCTCTTCTACTTTATCATAAAATCCCGGAATTGTAATTCGGTTATTGTCATCGTGAAGCGATGCAATCATCTTAGTTAAAATGTTTATGGGGTTTGCCACAGCACCACCGTATAATCCTGAATGTAAATCGCGATTAGGCCCTGTCACTTCTACTTCAACATAACTTAACCCTCTAAGACCTGTTGTAATTGAGGGGACATCTTTGGCAATCATGCCTGTATCTGAAATTAAGATGACATCATTGTTTAATTTTTTTTTATGTTCTTTAACAAAATCAACTAAGTTGTTACTTCCAACTTCTTCTTCTCCTTCTATCATGAATTTGATATTGCAGGGTAATTGATTTGTTTGATTCATGATTTCCAAGGCTTTTACATGCATGAACATTTGGCCTTTATCATCACAGGCACCACGAGCAAAAATTGCTCCATCAGGATGTATATCTGTACATTTAATAATGGGCTCAAAGGGTGGAGAGTTCCATAAACTTAAGGGATCTGGTGGTTGTACATCATAGTGACCGTACACTAAAACTGTAGGTAGTTTTGTGTCAATAATAATTTCACCGTAAACAATAGGGTGTCCTTTGGTTTCACAAATTTCAACATGTTGACACCCCGCTTTTTTTAATTCCTTTGCAGTGGCTTCGGCTGTTTTTAAAACATCGTTATTGTATGCTGAGTCAGCACTTATAGATGGGATTTTGAGAAGTTCTATAAGTTCGTTTACAAATCTATTTTTGTGGGTATCAATATATGATTTTATACCTGTCATGAGTCACTAAATTTAATGATTTGTAAAAGTACAAAAAGCGATATTATTTTTTATGGATAGATTTGAATATTAAAAGGAATGTTTATATTTGCAATCCATTTTGCAGGCGTGGTGGAATTGGTAGACACGCTAGACTTAGGATCTAGTGCCGCAAGGTGTGAGAGTTCGAGTCTCTCCGCCTGTACGATTAAAAAGCTTCTTGTTTTCAAGAGGCTTTTTTTTATTTCAAATTACTCAAATAATTGATTGACAATATTTTAGTTTAAGCTTATGACAATCAAAGATGATGATTTGATTGTGAAAGTTTGTAACTTTGTTTGTTTAATGTGCTCAGATGAAAGATATAAACGAAGGTTTCGAATCTCCTTTAGAAATAAAAGTAAGTTTTAATAAACTACTCTTGCAATACAGTGAGCTTTTAAAGCACTCAGATAAACATATTGTAAGTAAATCACAAAGAATATTAGAGGTTGCAGAGAATTATCCTGAGTTACGAGATGGATTTAGCGATGTGTCTGTTTTAAAGCTTAGAGAAAAAGAGATAAGTGTGATTTTGCAAGATGCTTTTAGTGCAATTCTCACAAAAAATGAGATAAAGACAGCTTCAGTACCATTTCATAATTTAATTTTTAATGCCTCTGATCGATTTAGAAATATTCTGAAAACGGCAGGCACAAATTTTGAATTAAACCTAAGGTATATGCCGTCTGATGAAAAGTATATTATTGCTTGTGCCATTATTTTGAACGTTTGTTATGGATATAATATAAATTTTAAAAGACCCTTTTATTATGAAATCCCTGATGTAAACGGAATTTTGCGATATTATAAAATACTATATAATGCCGATTTCACTGAAATAATTCCTAAAAAACACGCACCTCATATAACGCAGCAAGATTTTGAGTTATTACTTGATAATTTTGAAAATATTGAACTCTGGAAAGAAAAATTTCCGCCATCTAGTTATTTGTTTAAGGGATTTGTTATATCAAATATTTTTGATGTCACTGACGATCAATCTATTTCAAATATCAAATCTTCATTAATTGGAAGAAATAAGCGAAGAGCTGAAGGTGGTATGGATAGTTTTCATAAAATATTTCAATCTCTTTTGGGCTTAAATGATATTCAAGTTGGATTTTCAATTTATAACCAACATGAAGATGTTTTTGAAAGAGCTTATACGTCAGGGTTGGATAGCTTTTTACTCTATAAAAATGAAGCTTCTAAATGTGCTGATATCTTATGTGATTGGTCTCAAAAAAGATTACTGGAGGAAAAAAGATACTTTTCGATTTCTGATGTTCAGATATTACTTGATAAGTCTCCAGCTCCTCATTTAAAATCCCTTGAGGATCAAGGTTTTAGAAGTGCTATTTTTGCACCACTTGCAAATAATGATGGTTTGATGGGAATTCTTGAAATTGTCTCAAAAGAGCCCTCGGTTTTGAATAGTATAAGTGCCAATAAACTGGAAGATGTTATGCCATTTATTATTTCTGCAGTTGAGCGCATCAAAAAAGATAGAAAAAATTTAATTGAAGCAATTATTCAAAAAGAATGCACGTCCATTCATCCAAGTGTTCATTGGCGTTTTGAAAAAGAAGCGAAAAATTTCATTAAGAACGAATTAAACGGTCAAAACCCTGTTTTTAATAAAATTGGTTTTGATAACGTGTATCCCTTGTATGGACAAATTGATGTAAAAGGTTCTTCAGAAGCACGAAACCAAGCAACTAAAGAAGATTTAAAAGCACAATTAAATCTGGTGAAATTAGTTTTAGAGAAAGCTTTTCAACAAGAGTCATTGCCGATTTATGAACAACATATTTTTCAAATTAATAACTACCTTGATCAATTAGATCATCACTTTCAAGTTGATACGGAGCAACAAGTAACTCGATTTTTAAAGGAGGATATCAATAGTATTTTTAAACATTTCACAAAGAGAAATATCTTTGTTGATGACCTCAAGTCATACCGTAGTAATATTGATAAAAAATTACATGTGTTATATTACCATAGGAAACAGTATGATAGCACCATGACATCTATTAATAAAGAACTTGCATCCCTTTTAGATAAAAAACAAGAGGAAGCACAATTGATGTATCCGCATTACTTCGAGCGATTTAAAACAGATGGCGTAGAACATAATATGTATATAGGAGAGTCTATTACAAAAAATGATAGTTTTAATTCTATATATCTATATAACTTAAGATTGTGGCAATTACAAGTGATGTGTGAAATGGAAAATGCTTATTATCAAATGCAATCTAATTTTCCGATTTCATTAGACGTGGCTTCAATGATTTTGGTATTTAATCAGGCTTTATCGATAAGTTTTAGAATGGATGAAAAACAATTTGATGTGGACGGAACATATAATGCACGTTATGAAATAGTAAAAAAACGTGTAGATAAAGCTTATATTAAAGGAACCAGTGAACGAGTTACTAAAAAAGGCAAAATAAGTATTGTGTACTCTCAAAAACAAGATGAAATAGAATATTTAAGATATGTTAAATTCCTTCAATCGAAAAACTATTTGGATAATGATATCGAAATTGTTGAGTTACAAGATTTGCAGGCTGTCACAGGTCTGAAAGCCATACGGGTAAGTGTTCTTTATCATGCAACAAAAAATGATAAGGCATTTTACACCTATACCGACTTAATGAAGGAAATTAAGGCTTAGAATCAATTAATCATGCGGTTACTTTATGAATAATGAAAGGCGACAGCAAAAGACAAGACACTAACAACGATACCTACCATAAACACAGAGTATGTCAACCTTAGTAACTTATACTTTCTGTTCAAAACTAAACCCAAGAAATAGAGGTCTTTTGTAAGGGAGCCATATAAGTAATCTCTGTCTTGCATCATTTCTCCCATGGCCCATTCAAATTCATTTAGTGCCATTTTATGGAAATTGCCGAAAAAAAGAAGATTTACTTTTTTAGCAGCAACGTCTTGTTTACTAAATTTACCTTGAGTAACATTTGGCCTAGTTGCAAGAATTGAAAGTATGATAGACACAACGGTAAATCCTGTAAAAATAACTGTTGGCCATATGAGATAATCATTTGATGGATTATCCAATTTTGAGACGAGATTTGATAGCACTAAGGAAATAATTATGGCATTAACTGATAATAATATATTTGCCTTTGTATCTGCAATATCACTGAGCGTAATGTGATTTCGTAGTGCTACCCTGAACATTGTTTCAATACCTCTTTCAGGTAACTCAATCTTATTTTTTTTAAAACTTAATTCTTCTTTTTTGTAGTTTAATTTTGAGTTTTCTCGTTTTAGTTTATTTTGAGTTTTTAATAATTCTGACAAATTTCTCCTTTTTCCTTTTTCCCATATCTGTGAGGCTTCATTACTGTAAAATTGATGCTCAATTGCTAAGAAATTTATATTTTCTTCCAGCCATTCAAGTTCTGTTAATGTTTTGTTGCAGGTGAATTCCCATTCTTTTCGCAAAAGTTCTGCAATTTGGATGTAATTTTTACTCGCAATGTGACCACAATCGGCATCTCGGATAATTTTTTCATTGTCATTATTTGGATGATGATTGATTTTAGTTGCCATAATCAGTGCTGAAATAGTATCAATATCAGAAGCATTACAATTGTTTTCTAAAAGAAAGGCCTTTGCTATTTTGACACTTTCCATTTCATGGTTTTTAGAACTTACGGTGTAACCGGTATCATGCAACCAAGCACTTAGTAATAAAATATCTTTATCTCGATTCTCAATAGCTGATACTTCAACTAATTGATGGACATTGTCAACAACTTGTTGGGTATGAGCGAGGTTGTGAAATACAAATTTATTATCGAGTTTATTATTAAATAATTCAATGACAAATTTTTCTGTTTTTGAAATGAGTATCTCCATGTAAATCAATGATTTTCAGTAAAAATACTAAACTTTATGAAACCTTTCTAAATGAGATAATAGTTGTTTTAATTAAACCTGTTTTAAAATTACGTTTTGTTGTAAAGAAGTAAAATATTTCTGATATTAGATAAAAATATTGTTAACTATCTAGAAGAAAATAAATTACACGATGCTTACCTGGAAAGATCTTATTAATTTTTCAGTTAAAGGAAATCCTATTCCAAACTTTAAAATAAAAAAAACGGATGCTCATTGGCGGTTAAATTTAACACCTGAGCAATTTAGAATTACAAGGCAAAAAGGAACTGAAAGGCCAAATAGTGGCTCCTTCTGTAGCAGTTATGAAGATGGAAAATATAATTGTGTCTGCTGTCAAGCCCCCTTATTTGACTCAACAATTAAGTTTAATTCTGGAACCGGATGGCCAAGCTTCACACAACCAATAAAAGAAAATGCTTGTAAATACGAAAAAGATGACTCTTTTGGAATGGTTCGTATAGAGGTTATGTGCAATACCTGCGATGCGCATTTAGGACACGTGTTTCCTGATGGGCCAGAACCTAGTAGATTACGTTATTGCATCAATTCTGAGTCTCTTATGATTGATAAAGATTAAAGAAATGGATAAAAATCTGCAGTTAGCTACCATTGGAGGAGGGTGTTTTTGGTGTACAGAGGCAGTTTTTCAGCAAGTTAATGGAATTAAAAAGGTGGTTTCAGGCTACTCTGGTGGCCGTGTACCAGGTCACCCTACCTATAGAGAGATATGCTCTGGACTCACAGGTCACGCTGAGGTCATTCAAATCACATTTCAACCTGATGTTATTACTTATGAGGATATATTAGTTATATTTATGACAACACATGACCCTACAACTTTAAATCAACAAGGTGCAGATAAAGGTACTCAGTACCGTTCAGTAATTTTTTTTCACGATAGTAATCAAGAAACTATTGCCTCCTCAGTTATAAATACCTTGTCATCTTATTTTAATAAGCCTATTGTTACTGAGGTTACAATGCTGGATGTTTTTTACGAGGCTGATAAGGAGCATCAAAATTATTATAATAACAATTCAAATCAAGGCTATTGTAGTTTTGTAATTGCCCCAAAATTAGCAAAGCTTCGAAAGTTACATTCTAACAAATTAAAATAATTGGCTAGTAACAATTTTATATTGAAATTGACACATGAAAATAAAATTAACCATCTGTATCGCTTTTGTAATTCTTATAAACTTAAGTGGTTGTGCAAATTTTAAACCTCAATATGAAACAAAAAATGATGTAGAATTTTTAAATGAAAAAAAAGTTTCTCATTCATTTTATTTAATTGGAGATGCAGGAAATTCTGCTAATGAATCGGGAGCTTTGGATTTATTAAGGAAGCAATTAGACAAGGCTAATAACAATAGTACGGTTATTTTTTTAGGGGATAATATATACCCAAAAGGACTTCCAAAAAAAAATGATAAAGGTAGGGTTGATGCTGTTAATCAATTAAACGCACAAACAAATGTAGTTTCAAATTTTTCTGGGGAAACCATTTTTATCCCCGGTAATCATGATTGGTATAATGGAGGAATTACAGGGTTAAAGCGTCAAGAAGAGTTCATTGAAAAAAAGATTGGTAAAAATTCTTTTTTACCTGAGAATGGTTGTCCAATAGAAAAAGTAGATATCTCAAAAGATATTGTTCTTATTATAATTGATAGTGAATGGTATTTAACAAATTGGGACAAGCATCCCGGAATAAACAGTAACTGTGAAATAAAAACTCGTGAGAGTTTTTTCGACGAGTACGAGAGTCTTATCAAAAAGGCTCGGGGAAAAACAACGATTGTCGCATTACATCATCCTATTTTCACTAATGGCCCTCATGGAGGGCAATATTCATTTAAATCTCATCTAGAACCTTTACCAATTATAGGGACAATAAAAAATATCCTCAGAAGGACCGGTGGTGTTACAACAGTAGATCAGCAAAACAAGCGTTATAATGATTTACGTAACAGAATTATAACGCTTTCTCAAGAAAATGAAAAGACAATTTTTGTCTCGGGTCATGAACATAGTTTACAATATATAGTTGAAGATAATTTACCTCAAATAGTAAGTGGTTCAGGATCTAAATCTAGTGCTACAAGAACGGTTGGTACAGGACTATTTTCTTACGGATCTGTTGGGATTGCTCGTCTAGATATAAATGAGGATGGATCAAGTGTTGTGGCTTTTTATTCAAGCGTTGGTAATAAAAAGGTGTTTCAAACTGAAATTTTTAGTGCAAACAAGAAGGCCACTGTTACTTACCCTTCAAATTTCTCAAAGTTTCAAAGGAGTGCTATATATGCGGAAAAGGAAATCAAAAAGTCTAATTTTTACACCTCAATTTGGGGAGAACGTTATCGAACATATTATGGTGTGAAAGTAGAAGCGCCAATCGTAAATCTGGACACCTTATTTGGAGGTTTGTTGCCTGTAAGAAAAGGAGGAGGTCATCAATCCAAATCGTTACGATTAAAAGATAGTCGCGGTAGCGAGTATGTCATGCGTGCGTTGAGAAAAAATGCGGTTCAATACCTGCAAGCAGTGGCCTTTAAAAATCAATATGTTAAAGATGAATTTAGAGACACTTATACGGAAGGCTTATTGTTAGATGTTTTTACAGGGTCTCATCCTTATGCTCCTTTTACTATCGGTACTTTAGCCGATAAAATTGGAGTTTTTCATACAAACCCGGTATTGTATTATGTTCCAAAACAAAACGCACTAGGATATTACAACGATGATTTTGGAGATGAATTATATATGATAGAAGAACGAGCGTCTGACGGTCACGGTAATCAAAAAAGTTTCGGTTATTCAGATAAGCTTATTAGTACTACAGATTTATTAAAGGAGTTGCACAAAGATGAAGATGTTGTTTTAGATGAGGCTGCTTATATTCGAGCAAGATTGTTTGACATGTTAATTGGTGATTGGGATAGACATGAAGATCAGTGGCGATGGGCAAAATTTAAGGAACAAAGCAAAACTGTTTACCGTCCTGTCCCTCGAGATAGAGATCAAGCATTTTCAATTATGGCAGACGGAGCTCTACTAGGAGTTGTTACTAAAATTTTACCGTCTTTAAGACTTATGCAGTCGTATGGTGAAGAGTTGAAAAGCCCAAAATGGTTTAATTTAGAACCATACCCACTTGATATGGCGTTAATTAATGAGTCCGTAAAAACTGTTTGGGATAAACAAGTACAACTTATTACAACTAATATTAGTGAAGAGGTCATTGACGAAGCTTTCACCTTTTTTCCAAAAGAGGTTTCAGATGAATCTATTAAAGAAATCAAGAGAAAACTTATTGGCAGGCTTCAAAATTTGCAAACAATATCAGATCAGTATTTTTTAGAGATCAATAAATACGGTGTTGTAAAAGGAACAAATAAAGATGATTTTTTTGAAATTAAGCGTCATCAAAATAAGACAACTGTAACCGCATACCGTATTAAAAAAGGGGTTAAATCAGATGTGTTTTTTAAAAAAACCTACAGTAAATTGACAACTAAAGAAATATGGATCTACGGTCTTGATGATGATGATTGCTTTGAAGTGACAGGTCAAGGAACAGATTTCATTAAAGTAAGATTAGTTGGTGGGCAAAATAAAGACACTTACAATGTTCAAAATGGAAAGAAAGTTGTGGTATATGACTTTAAAACCAAAGAAAATGAATTTGTGACTAAAAGGGGGTTGAGAAAATTGACAGATAATTATGAAACGAACGTGTATGATTATAAAAAATTAAAATATAATTCAAATCTACTAATTCCATCTTTTGGTTCTAATCCAGACGATGGATTTAAAATAGGATTGATAAATATCAATACAAAAAATCATTTTGAGAGGAATCCGTTTTCAGCACAACACAAGTTCTCAGCATTCTATTATTTCGCTACAAATGGATTCGATATGAGTTACACGGGAGAGTTTGCAAATATCATTGGCCAAACAAACTTACATATAAACTCTAAATTTACAAGTCCAAATTATGCAGTGAACTTTTTTGGATTTGGAAATGAAACACCCAATCTTGAAATTGATAATAATGAGATTTCATTAGATTACAATCGGGTAAAGTTAAGAACTATTTTGATCAACCCATCAATTCAATGGCGTGGCCATTTGGGTTCAAGTGTGAGGTTTGGTGTGTCCTATGAATCTATAAAAATAGAGAAATCTCTAAACAGATTTATTGACTCAGTTGTTGATGATACTAAGAATTTAACAAATGATTTTTTAGGAGCATTAATAGCTTACAGTTACAAGAATAGGGATGACAATGCTTTTCCAACATTAGGTTTAGAAACAACGATTGAATTAGGATATAAGTCAAATATTAAGACCTCAAAATCCTTCAGTTACCTTAAGCCATCCGTAGCCTTGGATCATAAAATATCTTCAAATGGACAACTAGTTCTTGCATCTAAATTCTTAGGGCATTTAAATTTTGGTGATAATTTTGAATTTTATCAAGCTGCAACTGTAGGGGCAAATTCCGGTTTACGAGGATATAGAAATGAACGTTTTACAGGAAATAATAGCTTTGTTCAAAGTACTGATTTCCGAATAAATATACGCAAACTAAAAACATCATTACTTCCATTAGATATTGGCTTGTATGGAGGTTTTGATTATGGACGAGTATGGTTGGATGAAGAAAATTCAAGAAAATGGCATCAGTCTTTTGGAGGAGGAGTATTTTTTAATGGTGCTGATATGATAGTTGGAAATCTTTCTGCTTTTTTCTCTGAAGAAGGTGCAAGGCTAGCATTTAAGATAGGGTTTGGATTTTAAAAAATTGATACAACATAGAGGTTCCAATGGGCACAAGGTTACACGTATAAACATAGTTTAGATAATTGGGATTAAAGTGTTACATTTATTACTTGGTATAAATATTTTATATGAAAAAGAGATATTTCTTATTGCTCACTGTTATAATTAATGTTGCTGTTCAGGCACAAATTAAATCAACTTATAACATAGGTCTTTTGTTGGATAACACGACCTCTGAAGTTATTTCTATTCTAAATGAACTAGAGCATGAAATCACAGCTGTAGTGGGTGAAGATGCTTTAGTGAAATTTCCCGAGACAGGCAGATTAGTAAACTATTTTGACACAAATGTTGCCTTAAATCATTATGATAAACTCGCTAATGATCCTGCTATTGATATTATAATTGCTTTTGGAATAGTCAATAATAAGGTGATTACAAAAATTACAAATTACGTAAAGCCTACCATTCTTTTCGGCGCCTTGAGTAAAGAATTGATAGATAAAGAGGTGTTTTTTACGAAGAAAAAAAATTTAACGCCTATTTGGAGTTCATTGTCTTATACTAATGACATAAAACTTCTTAAAAAACTATCAAATCCATCTAAAATAGGAGTGATTATCGAGAAGACTTTTACAGATAATTTACCGATTTTAAATATTTTTAAAGTTATTGAGTCTGAATTAGATGTTGATATTAAGGTAATAGCCTTTAATGACGTATTGGATATTACTTCAAATTTAGAAGATATTGATGCTGTTTATTTTGCGGGGGGATTTTACCTAAACGATACTGAAATAAAGAAGCTAGCAAATCTTTTTATCGAAAAAAAATTACCCTCATTTACTGCTAATCCAATCGAAGATGTGACTCATGGAATTCTTGCAACAAACCATAATCAATCTGATTTTAATGAGTTTTTTAGAAAGATAGCATTGACAGTAGAATCAATTATTAGTGGTGAAAACAGGGCATTAATAAGTACTAATTTTGACTCAAAACAGAATTTGACTGTCAATTACAATACTGCTGAAAAAATTGGATTGCCATTAAAATATAGTTTAATAGCATCCACTAATTTTGTTGGAAATCCAAAAGAAATAGTGTCTGACAAAACCTATTCGCTTGTAGATGTTATGCAGGAGGTTATTGCTGAAAATCTTCAATTGCAAGTCACTCAAAAAGATATAAGCCTAGGACAAAAGGAGGTGGCGCTTGCAAGAAGTGATTATTTACCAAGTCTTAAGGTTGGCGCTTCAGGAGCTTATATTGATCCAAAATTAGCAGCAGTTAGTAATGGTCAAAATCCAGAAGTCTCGGCAGAAGCAAATCTAATATTACAACAGACCATTTTATCGGAACCGGCAAATGCAAATATTAGTATACAAAAATCTCTTTTACAAGCACAGCAAGAAGATTATAATAGCGAATCTTTAAATATGGTTTTTAAAGCAGCTACAGCCTATTTTACAGCCTTAATATTAAAGGCAAATGTCACCATACAAAATCAAAATTTAGAATTAACAAAATACAATTTGAGGATTGCTACTGAAAATTATGAGGCAGGGCAATCAGGAAAGTCTGATGTGTTGCGATTCAAGTCTCAGATGGCACAAAACACACAAGAAATGATTGAAGCTATCAATCAATTAGAACAAGCCTTTTTCAACTTAAATCAATTATTAAATAATCCTATTAACACAAAAATTGATGTTGAAGAAGCGGAATTAAAGAGAGGTGTATTTAGTAATTACAATTATGAACAGCTTGGTCAATTTTTAGATGACCCTAGCTTGAGATTGCCTTTTGTACGATTTTTAGTTCAGGAAGGCATGGCCAATGCTCCAGAATTAAAGGCACTCAATTTTAATATAGAAGCAACAGAACGAAGTGAACAATTGTTTGGAGTGGGCCGTTTTATACCTACAGTTGCTTTGCAGGGACAGTATAATTATGAGTTGTCAAGATCGGGGGTTGGCTCTAGTTTTCCTTTGGGCTTTTCTGATCTGCCAGATAAGTTTTATACCGTGGGATTAAATGTATCCTTGCCACTATTTAATCAGAATAAGCAAAACATTAACAAGCAAATTGCAGCAATACAAAAATCACAACTCGAGGTTTCTAAAGAGGCCGTGAATTTGAATATTGAAAAAAATATTAATGACGCAGTACTCGAATTGATTAATCAAATCTCAAATATTCAATTATCAAAAGTATTTGAGGAAACAGCACAAGAGGCTCTTGATTTAACTCAGACATCTTATGAAAATGGAGCTGTCAATATTGTTCAGCTTTTAGATGCTCAAAATAATTATTTACAAGCGCAATTGGCAAGTGCAAGTGCCAATTACAATTATTTACAAGGCGCTATGCAGTTAGAGCGTTCATTAGGATTGTTTTTTTTATTACAAGATGAAATTGAGCGTAAAGCCTTTATTCAACGCTTTTTAGAATTTACCAGAAATAACGATTAATATTTAATATAAATTATGACATTTCCATTTAAAGAAATATTCAAAATCAGCAGATTTTTAGCATTAGTTTTAGTGATAAGTTGCGGAGAAAAACAGGTGAAAGAAGAGGTGGTTTTACGTCCGGTAGCATTTGGAGAAGTTGCTTATTTAGGCAGTGAAAAAATGAGACAGTTCAGTGGATCTGCGAAAACAGAGAAAATAGTAAATCTCAGTTTTAGAGGTAGCGGTATAATTACCAAGCTCGATATGAAATTAGGGCAAAAAGTTAAAAAAAATCAATTATTAGGATCTTTAGATAATGTGTCAGCGAGATTGAGCTATGAGTCATCAATTGAATCTAAAAACAGTTCTGAATCTCAAATGAACACTGCCAAACTAACTTTAAACAGAATAAGAATTCTCTATGAGAAAGGAAGTTCCTCATTGAGCGACTATGAATCCGCTAAGAATTCTTATCGTACAGCAGTTGCAAGTTTCGAATCTGCAAAACGCAGTGTTGCAATTCAACAAGACAAAATTCAATATGGCTATTTGTATGCCTTGGAGGATGGAATAATAGCGACAGTTTCAGCGGAGGTCGATGAAAATGTGTCTCCAGGACAAGTTGTTGGAGTACTGAATGCTGGAACAGCTATTGAAATATCACTAGGTTTACCAGAATCAGTTATCAATGATATCAATCAAGGTATGAATGTTAAAGTTCAATTTACAGCTATTGAAAATGACATGTTTAATGCTGTGGTCACTGAGGTTGCACCGTCAATTGACTCAAATACATCAACGTACCCAGTAACCGTGACGATTAAAGATAAAGATGAACGCATTAAAAGTGGCATGGTTGCAACAGTCTTATTTGAGTTTGATACAGGTGTAATTTTGGAGAAGCAACTTGTTGTACCTACAAAAGCCGTTGGTGAAGATTCTAACGGTAGATTTGTATTTGTTGTTGATGATTCTAAAGATAAAATTTTTGTCAAAAAGAAGACCATCATAATTGGTGATTTTACTCAAGAAGGAATTATAATTAAGTCAGGATTAAAGTTAGGAGAAAAAGTTGCTACAGCTGGTCTTCAAACATTGTTAGACGGGCAACAAGTAAAATTAAATTAAGGTGAAATGAATTTAGCAGCATTTTCAATCAATAGAAACCGAATAACATTTACTGTATTAACTACAATTATGATTTTGGGGATTGTTTTTTACCAATCTCTATCACGTGATAGTATGCCACCATATACGGTAAGAGTTGCCACTGTTGTCACGTCATTTCCGGGATCAGGACCAGAGCGTGTGGAGCAGTTAGTTACAGACAAAGTTGAAAAAGTTGTCCAGGAATTACCAGAATTAAAAGAAGTTAGTAGTACGTCTAGATCAGGATTGTCAGTAGTGACAGTTGAATTAAAAGATCAAGTAAAGCCAGAAGATTTACAGCCTGTTTGGGATCGACTTAGGAGAAAATTATCTCAAATTCAAGGGCTTCCAGCAGGCGTTTCTCCTGTATTGAACGATGATGGGATTGGTGAAGTTTTTGGCATTGCCGTGGGCTTGGTGATCGATGGATTTTCATACGCAACTGCAAAGGAATATATTGATGACATCAAAGATGATTTTATAAAATTAGATTTGGCAGCTAAGGTTGAATTAGGGGGCGTTCAGGATGAACGAATTTTTATTGAATTTGATAATGCTCGTTTAAAGGAATATGGTTTGTCCGCTTCAAAACTTCAAGCAATTATAAGTTCAAGAAATATACTCAGCTCTGGGGGGCAAGTAAATCTTGAAGATGAGCGTATTATCTTGGAGCCGTCAGGTAACTTTAACTCATTAAAAGACATTGAAGAAACCCTCATACCTGTAGGTAATGGTTCAAAATTACTTTATTTGGGTGATATTACGACTGTAAAAAAAGATTATATAGATCCTCCAAAACAATTAGTAACCGTGAATGGTCAAGATGCTATTTCTTTGCATGTCAGCTTAAAAACGGGGGCCAACGTAATTCAATTAGGTCAAGATTTAGATGTAGTTATTCAGGATTGGAAAAAGCGCTTACCTGTAGGTTTAGAACTTAAACGTTTGTCATCTCTTGACACCTACATTGATAACAAAATTAATGCTTTTGTTGTTAATTTAATTCAGTCAATTGCCATTGTGCTTCTCGTGATGTTGATTTTTCTAGGTCTAAGAACAGGCAGTATTATTGCTAGTCTAATACCGATGGTAACCATCATGACACTCATGTTAATGGGTCTGATTAACATGGGATTGAATCAAGTAACACTGGCAGCTTTAATAATGGCTCTTGGAATGATGGTAGATAACGCAATTGTTGTCGCTGAAACCATTATGGTTAAAATGGAAAATGGTGTTTCTGCAAAAGAAGCTGCTATCGATGCTTGTGGAGAATTATTTACACCATTGCTAATTTCGACGCTTACAACATCAGCAGCATTTCTAGCCTTTTATATGGCAGAGTCAACTATGGGAGATATTGTTGGTCCTATATTTGTTGTGATATCACTTGCGTTATTATCTTCATGGGTTTTGGCGCTAACAGTTATCACATTGTTTTGTTTTATGTTTTTGAAAGTAACTCCAAAATCTGAAAAAAAACCAACATTTATTGACAAGACAATAAATACTCTAAAATATTACTATAAGAACTTAATCTTAGGAGCCTTAGCCTATAAACGTTTGGTGCTTTTTGTAATCGTATCAGTTTTTTTTCTGTCCCTTTTTGGTTTTGGGAAAATACCATTTATTTTTTTTCCAGACAGTGACAGAAATATGGTAACCGTTGACGTAAACTTACCTCAAGGCACAAAAATAGAGGCCACAGGTAACCTGATCAAAGATATTGAGTCATACATCAATTCAGAATTAGTGGTGTCTGATTATAAATTAAATGGTGTCACTGATTGGTCTTCATATGTTGGTTCGGGGCCTTCTTCTTATGATTTGGGGTATACTACAGACGAGCCTGACCCAAGTTATGCACACATATTAATTAACACTTCAGATTTTAACTATAATAATGCTATTGTAAAAAAGTTAGACTCTTTTTGTTTTAATAATTTCCCAAATGCTGATATCAAAGTTGGATTACTGGGTTCAGGGGGTGGAGGAATACCAATTGAAATTAAAATATCAGGAGATAACCCTGATGTCTTGGCACAATTATCCGAACAAACAAAGCAGAAGCTAAAAACGGTACAAGGAACAAAAAACATAAAGGATGATTGGGGTCCAAAAACAAAGAAGTTTGTTGTTAATATAGATCAAAATAAAGCGCAATTAGCAGGGGTTACTAGTGCTGACATCGCTACATCTTTACAGACGGTTTTGGATGGATTTACCACAGGGGAGTATAGAGAAAACGACAAGTCTATACCAATAATAATGCGCGGAAATTCCTCACAGCAACAAACCTTGTCATTTATTGAAACACTGAATATTTATGCTCAGGGTTCCGGAAAAAGTATTCCACTACTTCAAGTTGCTAAAATCATACCGGAATGGCAATACGCTAAAATAAAAAGATTGGATATTGATAGAACTATTAATGTTAGTAGTGAATTAAATTCGAATGGTAATGCTTCGGCTATTATGAAAGAAATGACACCGTACATGATGAACGTTTCTGAAAATTGGCCTGATGGTTATACGTATAAATTTGGAGGAGATGCAGAGAATACGGCTGAAAACATGGGAGCAGTTATTAGCTATCTTCCCTTATCTGGATTTATTATACTTTTACTTTTAATCATACAATTTAATTCAGTTCGAAAAACTATCATGGTCGCATCAACAATTCCTCTAGGAATTATTGGCGTTGTTATTGGTCTATTAGTGTTTCAAGAACCATTTGGTTTTATGCCTTTTTTAGGGGTGATTTCGTTAGCGGGAATTGTAATCAATAATGCGATTGTTCTCATTGATCGAATTCAGATTGAAGAAAATATTATAAATAGGCCTATCCAAGATGCCATTATTGCAGCATGTTTACAGCGTTTTAGACCTATTTTATTAGCTACTTTTACAACAGTATTAGGTTTAATTCCGTTGTATTTAAGTGGAGGTGAAATGTGGGAAGGCATGGCTGTTAGCATCATGATTGGTTTGTTGTTTGGAACAGTAATTACTTTATTATTCATACCAGCATTTTACAGTATATTATTTAAGGTGAATTATACTGGCTACGAGTTTAATGAAAAGATAATGGACGTGTGATTTATAATGGGCTTTATACATATCGTTTTGAGATTTTTTTAACCACACAGCTTGCAGTTTTATTTGGTTCTTTATGTTTTCCTGCGGATTTTTTTGAATTTTCAATGCTTCCTATCATTTATTTGATTAGTATCATTTCAGGGATTTTAATTATTTCTAAAAAGAAAAAAATTCTTTGGATTTGTATCATTCTGTTTAGTATTTCGGCGTTTATTTTTGGTTCGGATATGATTTACGGGACCAGGAGTTCTGAGAATATACTTATTAGATTTTCTGTTTATTTTTTATTCTATGTCATCGTTACTTGGAACATAATTCATCAAGTATGGAAGTCAAAACAGGTCTCTAAAAACGTTATGATTGGACTAATGAGTGGTTATATTTCGTTAGGATTTATCGCGTTTTTCTTATTTATGTCAATAGAATTGATTTCTCCTGGAGCTTTTTCAGGAACTGGAATAATGGACAGTGCTAACTTTAGAACTCATTCGGACAGTTTGTTATATTATGCTTTTATAACACTTTTAACGATTGGATATGGAGATATCAATCCAGTTTTGCCTGTTGCACAAAAAGCGGCAGTTCTTGTTGGCTTAATAGGTCAGTTTTATTTGGTAATAATCACTGCTGTTATTGTAGAAAAATATATCATGCAAAATAAAAAAGACTAATAATTTCATCATTCTAAGATTAAATGATAAAAATTTCCTTCTGATTTACGAGACTTTTCATCAGTAATGAATAAAGTTGAATCATTTTTAAAAATGACACTTTCATTTTGTGACATAAAATTAAAAGGGATTTCAGTCAATGTACCAGTGAAAAAATTGCTTGATTTAAAGTTAGAAAACATCAAAATGGATTTTTCCGTAAGTAACACAACTTTATTTCCTGAACTATTGATGTCAGCAGAAGTAACCCAAGATCCAATGTCACCTTTTGTGTAAAATGTTGAAATATATTGTGCTTTGTGATGTCCTTCATTAGCTGGAATCTTATATAGATTTGTTTTACCGATATTTTTGTGATCTCTACTTTTTGTAAATAAAAATAAACTGTCCTTAAAAAATAAAAAGGATTCACAATCAAAATGTCTTTCCGAGTGTTTTGGCGGAAATTTTGTTTGTTCAGGATAATAAAATGAAATCGTTTTAGCATCAATTTTTTTAGAGCTATTAAGAGACTTGTTAGAGATCTTCAATATCGATAGATTTTTTCTTTTATTATGATTGTTTCCAAAATCACCGATATAAATATTACCCTCCTCGTCAGATGCTAAATCCTCCCAGTCATGATTATTAGTATTGATTATTAATCGTTGTTGTATTTCACCAGATAAATTAACCCCAAAGATAATAGGAGTATTCCCATGATCATTAATCATCCAATAAACGTCTGAGTTAGGGGTTTGCTCAATTCCTGAAACTTCATTTAACGTCTCTGGCAATTCGGCTATAATTGTCAAATTTCCTGTGTTGCATGAAAAGTATAAAAAAGAAAGAAAGGGAATGAGTTTTTTCATGGTAGTCATCGCTATTAGTGCTAAATTTACATAGAAGTATTTATAAATGAAGGATTACGATGTCATTATTATTGGAGGAGGTGCTGCAGGTTTTTTTACGGCAATAAATATTGCCGAAATGTCACCATCGTTAACAATTGCCATTCTAGAAAGAGGTCATGAAGGATTGCAAAAAGTGAAAATTTCTGGGGGTGGTCGGTGTAATGTGACCCATGCAGAATTCACACCTTCAGAACTTGTTTTGAATTATCCAAGAGGAGAAAAAGAATTATTAGGTCCATTTCATCAATTCATGACAGGTGATACCATCGATTGGTTTCTGAAGCGAGATATTCAATTAAAAATTGAGGAAGACGGTCGTATGTTTCCAACATCAGATTCATCAAAAACGATTGTAGATTGCTTTTTAAATGAGGCTAAGAAGCATCATATTGATATTTTTTACAATCAGTCTGTTAAATCATTTATTCGAGAACTATCAGGATGGAAAATTGAAACAATTAAAAGTGTTTTTCAGTCCCAAACATTGGTATTAACAACAGGTAGTAATTCAAAAATATGGGCATTGTTAAAGCGATTTGGACATACCATAATTGATGCTGTTCCGTCACTTTTTACTTTTAAAATAGAGGATGAGCGGATATCAAATATTCCAGGCGTAGTGGTTAACCATGTAACCATAAAAGTTAAGAATTCAGATTTAATGAGTACGGGCCCTTTGTTGATTACTCACGTGGGTATGAGTGCACCCGCAATTTTGAAATTATCCTCCTTTGGTGCCATTGAATTTGCTAAAAGAGACTACAAATTTAAAGTAGAAATTAATTTCGTAAGTCTTACTAAGGAAGAATGTCTTGATGCTCTAAAAGCATGTAAACATCGATTAAATAAGAAAACAATTTCTAAGTTTTCACAATTTCAATTACCAAAACGTTTGTGGCAAGAATTGGTAAAAGCCTCTGATATTTTTGAGGCTACGACGTGGGCAGATGTAAAAAGACAACAGTTAGAAAGCTTAAGCTTACAGTTGACAACAGCAATCTTCAGTGTTGAAGGAAAAAGCACTTTTAAGGAAGAATTTGTCACAGCTGGGGGGGTTGATTTAAAGGAGATTAATTTTAAAAGTTTTGAAAGCAAGTTATATCCCACTTTATACTTTGCCGGAGAAATTTTAAATATTGATGCAGTGACTGGAGGTTTTAATTTCCAAAATGCATGGACAGGAGGATATATAGCTGCGAAATCAATTTCCATGAATCATGCGTATTGAGTTTTTGTTTTTGGTGACACATCGGGAAAGTTAGTATCTTTGCTGCTTGATTGTTTGATATGACAGAAAAAGATTTTATTCCAAGTAACTATTTGAAAGATATAGTCTCAAAACGTTTCTCATGGTCGTCCCCAAGTAATATCGCGTTGATCAAGTATTGGGGTAAGAAAAAAAATCAAATCCCAGCTAATCCCTCTATTAGTTTTACTTTGGATGTCTGTAAAACAACTACAGAATTAGAAGTCTGTAATAAAACCACCGACGAAGACTTTTCATTTGAGATATTTTTAGATAATAAAATTCAAAATGATTTTAGATCAAAAATTGAGACATTTTTTTACCGGGTGGAAACCTTTTTACCTTTTCTTAGGCATTATCATTTTGTGATTAGGACTGAAAACACATTTCCACACAGTTCGGGAATTGCCTCCTCTGCATCTGGAATGAGTGCGTTAGCGCTTTGTTTGATGGGAATTGAAAAAGAGCTTAATCCAAATATGTCAAACATACTTTTTAAGCAAAAAGCATCTTTTTTATCAAGACTAGGATCTGGAAGTGCTTGTAGAAGTATTGAAGGAGATTTAGTTGTATGGGGTAAACATGAAGATTATCCAGAAAGTTCAAATTTATTTGGTGTAAAATATCCATTCGAGGTGCATGATAATTTTAAAAATTATCACGATACAATTTTATTAGTTGACAAAGGTGAAAAACAGGTTAGTAGTTCTGTTGGGCACGAATTAATGCATGATCATCCATTTGCTGAAACACGCTTTCAACAAGCAAACACAAACCTGTCTAAACTTATTATAATATTAAAACAAGGACTTCTTGACGATTTTATAACGCTAGTTGAAAGTGAAGCTTTGACTTTGCACGCGATGATGATGACAAGCACACCTTATTTCATTTTAATGAAATCTAATACCTTGAAAATAATAAATAAAATATGGGATTTCAGAAAAGCTACAGGTTTACATGTATGCTTTACATTGGATGCTGGAGCAAATGTGCATGTCCTATTTCCTGACCATGAAGCACCCCAGATTTATGATTTCATTAGGAATGAGTTAGTTGTTTATTGCCAAAATGGTCACTATATTTGTGATAGAGTTGGTTTTGGAGCAAAAGCTAACCAAGTTTAAGATTATATGAAAGGACCTCTTTTTTATTCTAAAATATTGCTTTTTGGTGAGTATGGTATTATTAAGGACTCTAAGGGCCTTTCCATTCCATACAGTTTTTATAACGGGGCATTAAAAATGGATGATAATGTTTCTGAAGACGCAATACAGTCGAACCAAAATCTTAGATTATTTGCAAAACATTTACAGACTTTAGAGGAACGACTTGTGTCGTTTGATTATCAATCATTGATCACTCATCTTAATGAAGGGATGTATTTTGATTCGTCCATTCCTCAAGGATACGGTGTTGGAAGCAGCGGTGCATTAGTAGCAGCTATCTACGACAAATATGCTCATGAAAAAATAACAATTTTAGAAAATCTGACTCGTGAGAAACTTTTGAAACTTAAAATGATTTTTTCTAAAATGGAGTCGTTTTTTCATGGAAAATCTTCAGGTCTTGATCCTTTGAATAGTTATTTGAGCCTACCCATATTAATAAACTCTAATAATCATATTGAAGCTACAGGGATTCCTTCACAACAAAGTAGTGGGAAAGGAGCCGTTTTTCTTTTGGATAGTGGGATTATTGGTGAAACAGCTCCCATGGTAAATATTTTCATGGAAAAAATGAAACAAGAGGGCTTCAGAAAAATGATTAAGAATCAGTTTATTAAGCATACGGATGCCTGTGTTGATGATTTTTTACAAGGAGATATAAAATCACTATTTAAAAATACTAAGCAATTATCTAAGGTGGTTCTCAGCCATTTCAAGCCAATGATACCGAAACAATTCCATGAGTTATGGAAAAAAGGTATTGAGACAAATGATTACTATCTAAAGCTTTGTGGTTCAGGTGGGGGAGGTTATATTCTTGGATTTACGCAAGATATAGAGCGTGCACAAAATTCACTCTCAACGTATAATTTAGAAGTTGTCTATAACTTCTAAAAAAAGAACGATGCTTTTTCGAAAACAAAAATATGTGGTACTGAAATTTTTCAGTATGTTTTCCGTCATTAGAGGCTTTAATATATCGATTGTTGTTTTGGCACAGTATTTCACATCAATTTATATACTAGCTCCTGACACCCCTCTTAGTGAAATTATTTTTGATGTAAAGTTGTTTTTTATTGTCGTGGCATCTGCTGCTGCCATTGCAGGAGGATATATCATTAATAATTTTTACGATTCAGAAAAAGACTTAATTAATCGTCCGCAAAAATCAATGCTTGATAGACTGATAAGTCAAAAAACTAAACTATATTTTTATGTTTTTCTTGTTTTAATTGTCATTATCTCTGCGAGTCAAGTTTCAATGAGAGCGTTTATTTTCTTCTCAATTTATGTTTTTGGTATTTGGCTTTATTCTCATAAGTTGAAAAAGTTGTCAATTGTAGGAAACATTACCTCTGCTATTTTAACAATAACCCCAATATTTGCAGTATTTCTTTATTACAAAAATTTCCAGACGGTTATTGTCTTTCACGCTATATTTTTGTTTTTAGTAATAAGTATGCGAGAACTGACTAAAGATCTTGAAAATATCAAGGGAGACCTTACACTTGGTTATAAAACAGTTCCAATTGTTTATGGGGAAAAAGTGGCAAGGATCATGCTAACGGCTTTATCTTTTTTCACATTACTCCCAACCTATATTTTAATTACTAAATTTGATATAGGTAAAATGAATTATTTTTTTTATTTAAGTATTTTTTTGCTCATCATATTCATTTTACTTTTACAAAAAGCGGTTTCCAAGCTTCAATATTTAGTACTCCACAACATATTAAAAGTGATTCTTGTGGCTGGTGTTTTTAGTATTTTACTGATTGATATTAATTTACTTTTAAATCGAATTTTATGATAGAAAATGAGTTGAAAATTGCCATGGCTCAAATTGCTCCAGTTTGGTTAGACAAACAAGCGACCTTAAAAAAAGTAAAAAATGCAATTCTTGAGGCATCACAACAAAATGTTGAGTTGATTGTATTTGGAGAGGGGATAATTCCGGGATATCCCTTTTGGTTAGCCTTGACTGGTGGGGCGGAATGGAATACAAAAGTAAATAAAGAGTTGCATGCCCATTATTTATCAAATGCTATTACCATTGAAGATGGTGATTTAGAAACGGTCTGTCAATTAGCGAAAACTCATAAAATAGCTATTTATCTGGGTGTCATTGAGAAACCCCGAGACCGTGGTGGTCATAGTATTTATGCGTCATTAGTGTATATTGATCAACTTGGTATAATAAAGTCAGTTCATAGGAAACTTCAACCTACTCATGATGAACGTTTAACATGGTCACCCGGAGATGGGCATGGTTTACAGGTTCATCCATTGAAAAAATTTACTATCGGAGGCTTAAATTGTTGGGAAAATTGGATGCCTTTACCAAGAGCTGCTTTATATGGTTTGGGTGAGAATTTACACGTTGCTGTTTGGCCTGGAAGTGACCACAATACAAAAGATATTACACGTTTTATAGCGAGAGAATCAAGATCCTATGTTGTTTCTGTGTCGGGTTTAATGTGTAATGCTAATTTTCCTAAAAGTACTCCACATTATCAAGAAATCATGAGCAAAGCACCAAGCTATTTAACCAATGGAGGTAGTTGTATAGCTGGTCCTGACGGAGAGTGGGTTGTTAAGCCAGTAATTGACAAGGAAGGTTTGATAATTGAAACTATTAATTTTAATCGTATCTATGAAGAGCGTCAAAATTTTGATCCAGTTGGTCATTATTCTCGTCCAGATGTCACGAAGTTGATTGTCAATAGAGAACGCCAATCTACTGTCAATTATATTAGTTAATGCAAAGTATTGTCTTACCTTTGCAAAAATTTTGAAGTATGGCAAAGCAGAGGGAGCGTAATAACAAAGGAAATAATTTTACCGCTAAACAAAGCAAACGAGTTGCTAATAGCGCAAAGGGTAATTCTTCTTTGAAGACCAAAAAGACAAACGCATCTAAAAATTCGAACGCAATTAGATTGAATAAGTACATCGCTAATTCAGGGATATGCTCTCGGCGCGAAGCTGACATGCATATTAGTATCGGCAGCGTTACCGTAAACGGAAAAGTTATCACAGAAATGGGTTTTAAAGTGATGTTAGATGATGACGTGCGTTTTGATGGATCTAGAGTTTCCCCAGAAAAAAAGGCCTATGTTTTGCTAAACAAGCCAAAAGGCTTTGCAACTACAACCAGTGAAGGGAAAGGTAGAACTGTTATGGACCTGGTATCGAATGCAACGAGTTCTCGCATTAGACCAATTGGAAGATTGGGTAGGAATTCAATGGGACTTTTGTTGTTTACAAATGATGATTTAGTACATGCCAAGTTTACCAATTCTAAGCACGGAGTCACAAGGTTATTTCAAGTTGAACTTGACAAAAATTTAAAATACGAAGATTTAAAACAGATAAAGGAAGGTTTTAAAGTTGCGGGAAAAGCTGTTACAGTAGAAGATATTAGTTACATTGACGGTGCTCCCAAAAAGGAAATTGGCTTAAAAATTAAAAATACTGGGAATACAATTATTAGAACAATCTTTGAACACCTGAAATACGATATTATAAAATTAGATTGTGTTATGATTGCCGATCTTACCAAAAAGGACATTCCTCGTGGTCATTGGAAACATCTTACAGAATTAGAGATTAGTAAGCTTAAAATGTTGTAATCTTTATTGATTTTTAAGATCCATTTATTGAGTCTCTGTTTAAAAGACTTTTTTAGTAGTTCGGTTAACGAATAATTCCCACATAAAAACACCATAAACAAGGAGGTATTCCAAGGCAATTACCCAAATATTTTCTGTTTTTTCGGCGTTTCCAATATTTATATAAGACAGGTAACTCAAGATAATTGTAAGACTCCAAACTAATGGAAATTTGTAGGATGTAAAAATACATAAAAACAATAATGTTGCTACATACCATGGATGTACTGTTGTTGCCGTGAAATAGTAAATAGACAATGCTAGTAACATTCCTGTAATAAGCGATACCATTTGGTTGTTTTTTCTAAATAAACTCATACTTACAATAATAATAAAAACGAAAGCGGCAGTGTACGTCCCAATAAGAGCTATTTCGTTGTAGCCTCTAAAGAGATATCCAATTTCTCTCATAACAAGATAGAGACTTCCGTTAAATTCAAAATTTTGAAACCACAAGCCAACAGTTTCTGTGTAATTGAGAAGAAACTGTGTTGAGTAAAAAGGAGTGAATAACAAGATCGTTACAACACCAATAATACCATAAAAGACCATACTTTTTCTCCATCCTAGTTTTTGAAAGAAGAGAGGTAAAAATATGAGTGGGATTAGTTTAACTGAAATAGATAGTGCAAGAACTAGAGCCGCAAATCTCCACCGACCAATGTCTAATAAATACAGACTCCAAACTAAGAAGAAAATCATGACTCCTTCAAAATGTAAATTTCCAGTAAGCTCAATAATTATGAAAGGATTTAAAAGATATAAAAAGATATTTTTTTCTGGTAGTTTTAATCTTTTAAGAAGTTTTTTTCCAAAAAACAACGTTCCAAAATCAGCTGCTATAATGAGAAACCTCAGTCCAAGAATACTTCCTAAAACACTCTGTTTGGAGAAGACATTTACAATGACAAAGCATAACTGCTTCAGCGGGGGATAATTTGTAAAATGACTTCCGTTTAGAATACCCATACCGTCATATAATATCTGGGCTTGGTTCACTGGAAAATCCATTCTAGAAATAAAAAATTCTGGCGTATTTAAATAGGGATTAAATCCTTCAAGAATCATTCGTCCGTCCCAAATGAAACGATAGAAATCTTGTGATAAATTGGGAATTGCAAAAAGGAAAATCACTCTAAATCCAAAGGAAAACCATGTCAAGATTTTCGTACTCTCTAATTTGAGACGAATTATTTTAAAGAAGAAAAAAAATAAGATGAGATACAGACTGATAAGTTTGACATATTCTGTACGCTCTAGATTATAAGCAAATGAATAATAAATCAGAATGCTACAAATAGCAAATATTATGGGTGTTTTAAAATTCTTAAAAAACGGTATTACGCTAGACATCTCTTAAAATTCTTTCATAAATAACAACCAGTTTATTCATATGTTTCAAAAAAATATGTTTGCATTAAATTTTAGATGACAATGAGTTGTAAAAAACATAGCCAAAACCAAAGAAAAGCATTAAATGAAATGGGAATAACCCGAAATCTCCACCTTGGTTTCCCACGACAAAAGCGCTGTACATTCCAAAGGCAAAATAAAGCACAAGCAGACCTTCAAAAATAACATAAATTGACAGTGATTTTTTTACATATTTATTGCCTTTCCAACCATCTTTTAAGGTGTTTACATTAAATTTAGGTGTGCGAATAAAATCACTTCGCTTTCTGAAATGTCCCTCTATCACTGCGATAGAATTATGTAATGAAAAACCCATAGCTATGGAGAAAAATGTAAAAAAAACAGCTGTATATTTAATAAACGATTTAAAATTTGCTCCATATGTTTTCTTGTACATAAACCAGTAACAAACATAAAATATAACTGAACTGACAACAAAAAAACTCATTGCATAGAAATACATTTTAAGGTGGGTGTACTCGTTTTTTATATACAGCATAGGAATACTCAAAACAGCTACGATGAGTACATTTAAAAACATGGTGCTATTTAAAAGATGGAGCAAGCCATGAAGTTTAGTTTTTATTGAAATGTCTTTATTTTTTAAGACTCTCCACATCATTTTTCTGAAATTTTCAGCACCTCCCTTGTTCCACCTAAACTGTTGCGATCGTGCTGCGCTAATTACAATTGGTAATTCAGCTGGTGTTTCTACATTTTCTAAATATTTAAATTTCCATTGTTTTAATTGTGCTCTGTAGCTTAAATCTAAATCCTCTGTAAGGGTGTCGCCTTCCCAATTCCCAGCATCTATAATGCATGATTTTCTCCAAATTCCTGCAGTGCCATTAAAATTAATGAAATGTCCTTTACTGCTTCGACCAACCTGTTCTAGTGTGAAATGTGCATCAAGTGCAAAGGCTTGAATTCTGGTAAGTAATGAATAATTTCGATTGATATGACCCCAGCGGGTTTGTACAACACCGATGTCTGTGTTTTTAAAATGAGGAACTGTTTGTCTTAACCAATTGGAGTCAGGTAAAAAATCAGCATCAAAAATCGCAATAAATTCGCCTGTGGCAGATTTTAAACCTTCTTTTAATGCTCCTGCTTTAAATCCTTCACGAGTATCTCTTAACATGTGAATGATATTTAATCCTGACACTTGTAGTTTTTTAATGTGTTCAGCTGTTTTTTTAAGGGATTCATCTGTTGAATCGTCAAGCACTTGAATTTGCAACTTATTTTTTGGATAATCTATCTTTGCGATATTGTCCAATAAACGTTCCATGACATACATTTCATTATAGACAGGCAGTTGAATAGTAACAAAGGGAATTTCACTTGGATTTGAAAAATCAAAAAGTTTGCTGATATCTATTTTGTTTTGTGCTGATAAATAGTTAAAAAGTAAATTTAATTGCGCTAAGGCATACATAAAAATAAGTAAAAGAGCCAGAGAATACAGAACTATGATACATGTAATTATAATCATTTTTTGAAGCTATATTTAAAAATCCATCCTAATATTTTTACTCCAGCAAAGATAGCTCCTTTTATGGTTCCTGAAACTTTTGATACACCGATACGGTTTCTGTAATTAACAGGAATTTCGACATAACTAAACGCCTGTTTTAATACCTTCAGCTGCATTTCTACCGTCCAGCCATAGGTCTTGTCTTCCATATTAAGAGCTAATAGTTTATCATATTTAATAGCACGAAAGGGGCCTAAATCTGTAAATGTTGATTTAAACATAACTCGCATTAAATTTGTGGCTAACCAATTCCCAAATATTTGCGGCATTGTCATGGAGCCTGGCTCTCTCAAATGCTTAGTTCTTGTGCCAATTACAAAATCAATATCCTTATCAAGTATGGGTTGTATTATTTTCGTTAGTTCTTCAGGATAATCGCTGTAATCTCCATCCAAAAAAACAATAATGTCAGGTGTTTGATGTTGCTCAGCAATGTATGTCATCCCTTTCAAGCAGGCATAACCATATCCTTTTTGTGACTCCTGAAGTACGGTAGCACCAGATTGTCTGGCATTTTTTTCGGTAGCATCTATGGAATTATTACTGACAACAATTATTTCATCAACAATTTCAGGGATGTCATGAATGACATGAGAGATTGAATCGGCTTCATTGTAGGCGGGAATGATAACTTTAATAATTGGCATTTGATAATTACTTTACAATGACAAAAGTACGATACTTTGCTAGTTATTTTTGATTCACTAAATCCATTAGATTAATATCATTACCAAGCAGTATTTCAGTTGAATTAATACGGCCTTTTTCAGGGCCATTCTCTAACTTTAATACACCTCTAGGACAAACAGCTGAGCAAATGCCACATCCAACACAGCTAGCTCTCACGATGTTTTCGCCCTTTTGTGCATAAGCTCTAACATCAATTCCTTGTTCGCAATATGTCGAACAATTTCCGCATGAAATACATTGTCCTCCATTCGTGGTAATTCTAAATCTTGACTTAAAGCGCTGTACGATTCCTAGATAAGCAGCTAGTGGGCAACCAAAGCGACACCATACGCGATTACCAAAAATAGGATAAAACCCAGTTCCAATAACACCAGCAAATATGGCGCCTATTAAAAATCCATAAATATCCTGAATTGTTTGAACTTTAATGCCAAGCACTGTCGCCACTCCAGAGAAATAAGAATACAATGTAAAACCGGTCATTATCAATGCCGCAATTAAAACGCCGTGGACCATCCATCGTTCAATTTTCCAAACTTTTAAAGACTTATCTGAAAGATGTCTATAGGGGTCTCCCAATGTTTCAGCTAATCCTCCACACCCACAAACCCAAGAGCAGTACCATCGTTTGCCAAAAAAGTATACCATGACTGGAACGATGATTAGTGTCAACAAAATGCCCCAAACAAGAATGAATAATCCTAAACCACCACTTGCGATTAACTGATCTAAATTCCAGCTAAAAAAGAAGTCATAATCCAATGGGAAAGCATTTTTAAAATCATACCAAGGTTTTTCAAAACGAACTAATATTTCAGGAATTAAAAACGCAAATACAATTTGAAAAAATAATACGGAGCTGGTTCGTAATATTTGATATTTGTTATGACGATATTTAATGTACATGCGCAGCGCCATGACACTCATAACGACACAGTATAAAAAACCGTACAAAAACCATTGGCTTGCTAAATTACCACTTAGTAGTTCACTTATTGGATCTACAAGATACGTCCAGTTAACAATATAATTTGGACAAAAATATAGGAGAAGATAAAAGCCAACTAAAAACACAAATACAAACCACCCAATCCAGCCTCTGTTGGTTGCAGCATTGAACCAAATACCATTGTTTTTGACGCCTGGGGGTCCTTTCACAATAACATTAGGGATAATGTACAATAATGCGCCAAGAATACCTAACCCAAAAGTAAGCCACCAAAACAGTCGTTTATTTTCCTTAACGATACCTTGCCCTGCTTGTTTTACAAAGACATAAGTAAAGCTATTAGGCTTGTCCCAAATAATTTTATTCCACTCGCTATTTTGCTTATGGGCATTGTTTGCAACTTCCATGGCAGAGATTATTTCTGCTGAAAATGAGAACGGCTCGTTAAACGTCTCATTCACTATTTTGTTGTTCACGATTTCAATGAAGAGCTCACTTTTAATTGCTTTATTTTTGACAACTTTATCCAGCACTACAGGCGTTAATTTATAGTTGCCAAGAATTATCAATGAGGTAAATATTGTAAGACCCAACAAGAATAAAGCAAGCCCTATATTTTGTAGATACTTCATGCTAATTGGTTTTAAATATTCGTTTCCAACTTCTTTTTTTTAGGTGGATACTTGTGCTATTTTCATAGTTAAATTTACCTACAATTTCTTGCTCGTGAAGTTTGTAAAATTCAGGATCAAAATTTGCGTCACACAAATGAGCTAAAACGTATTCAATAGTTTGTTTTTTAGAAAGCATTCTGTCAAAAAAATCGTGACGCATTCTAATCCCAAAAGTATTGATACCAATAAATTCATGGGTATTCTTATCATAACTTATGTGAATACATTTCTTGCCGCTTTTGTGCTCCCAATAAAAGCGTTTTTCATGCTCTTTTGGTTGTGCCCATACCCATCCATAGGTCTGATATTCAATATCCATGAATTTTGCAGAATTGAACCAATGTCCTGGTTTGTATTCTAATCTGTTGCCACAGATTGTTTGTGCCACCGTTTCTCCCATCATACGTCCTGTATACCAAACAGCTTCAATTGGTCTGCGACTTCCGATGGCCACGTGTTGTTCTGCACAATCTCCAATCGCATAAATATTTGAAATATTAGTTTCCAGGAAACGATTTACTTTTACGCCTTTACCTGTTTCTATTTCTGAATCTCTAATAAAATTAATGTTGGGTGATACACCGGCTGTCAGTCCTAACATATTACAATGAATTTCTTCTCCTGTTTCCTCAATAATGACTGATTTTACTTGCCCTATTTCATCTGAAATGATTTCTTTGAGATTGGTAGAGAGTCTTAGATCGATGCCATTTGATAATATCTCTCTATTTATTATTGCTGATTCTTCTTGAGGTAAGACACCATTCCAGAAACTAGCTTCTCTTACTAAAAAAGTGACAGGAATGTGTCGTGAATGCAACATTTCTGCTAACTCTATCCCTATGAGTCCTCCTCCAACAATGACTGCACGTTGACATACTTTATTATTTGGAGCATAGGTCTCAAGACTCTCTAAATCTTGCTTGTGATACATTCCTAAAACGCCCTTGAGATCTTGGCCCGGCCATCCAAATTTATTTGGCTTACTGCCAGTTGCAATGATAAGTTTATCATATTTAAGCGTTTCTCCGTTATCAAAATAGAGTATGTTATGCTTGGTTTCAATAGTATGAACAAATCCTTTTTTGAGCTCTATCTTATTTTTTTCCCAAAACCAATTTTCGTAGGGTTGCGTGTGTTCAAATTTCATATGCCCCATAAAAACATACATGAGCGCAGTGCGTGAGAAGAAATAATCTGTTTCTGCTGACACTAGAGTGATTTTTTTATCTGAAAGTTTGCGAATATGCCTTGCGGCTGTTACGCCAGAAATTCCATTTCCAATAATAACGATGTGTTCCATAGGACAATTATTAAAAAAATAAACTGTGGAATTGTTAAATCTTATATAAGATAATTTCAGTTTGTTTAAATTTATAATTTATTTACATCATGAGAATAGTTTTTACATTTTATTTATTAATAAGTTTAGGAGCTTGCAGTATGTCAACATTTAAGGAACCCAAGATTAATGGGGTGAGTTTTGTTGCTTCTAGGGATTCGATTTTCGAAACGCATGTAATTCCAGTTCTGAGAATTAACGCAAATTATGCTGCTATTATGCCTTATGGATTTATTCGTAGTGTTGATGAACCTGACATTATTTATAACTCAAAGAGACAGTGGTTTGGTGAATCAAAGCTTGGAGCCGAGCAGTATATACGTGAGTTATCCCGACATAATGTCAAGACCATGATGAAACCTCATTTGTGGATTCGTGGAGAATTTACGGGCCATATGACGATGACATCTGATCATAATTGGGAGCAACTTAAACTTTCATATACTTCGTTCATTCTAGAATATGCAGCATTGGCAGAGTCAACAAAAACGGAAATATTTTGTATTGGTACTGAATTGGAAGCATTTATAAAATATGATTCAAAATATTGGTTCAATTTGATCAAACAAATCAAATCTGTTTACTCAGGGAAATTAACCTATGCTGCAAATTGGGATGAATATGATAAAACGCCGTTTTGGAGTGAATTAGATTATATAGGGGTAGATGCATATTTTCCAGTAAGTAATGCTCAGACACCATCGGTGAACGAATGTTTAAATGGTTGGGAATCGCATAAAAAGGAAATTAAAGCTGTTTCAGATAAGTTTAATAAGCCTATATTATTTACTGAATTTGGCTATCGAAGTGTTGATTTTTCAGGACGTGAGCCATGGAAAAGTGATCGTTACAACACATCAGCTAATTTAATCGCACAAAATAATACAACTACTGCACTCTTTGAAACATTTTGGAAAGAAGACTGGTTTTCGGGTGGATTTATTTGGAAATGGTTTCATAATTATGAAACTAGCGGTGGTGAATTAAATAATCAATTTACACCACAAAATAAACCAGTGGAGGAAATTATAAAGGATTATTATTTAACATATTAAGAAATGTATTTTTTGTAATAATCGAATAATTCGTTTGCTGAGTTTCCGCGCCATTTTTTATAATAAATCATCCAAAAATGATATTGAAGTCTCCAAATTCCTTTAGACTCAAAACGCCTTGCGGAGGTAAATAGTTTTTTATTAATAACCGTAAATTGTTTGCGCTTATATAGTTCAGAAATTAATATGTTGTCCTCGTATATGACATAATTTTCGTCAAACCCTCCTATATTTTCAAAAAGCTGTTTTGTGATAAATTGACTTTGATCACCACCTCTGCATACTCGAAAATTAAATTGTGTTAACCAACTTGATAGTTTTAACCACCAATGTGAATGCTTAAATTGTAGTCTGAAACATCCAGCTAAATTTCCTTTTTTCACCTCGTTAGCAATGAGTTTGTCAAAATTACTTGGAGGAAAAGAATCGGCATGTAAAAAATATAATATTCCTCCAGTAGCTGCGTTCGCGCCTGCATTCATTTGTTTTGATCGTCCCCTTGGACTACGGATGAGATGACACTTAATTTTTTGTTTTCCAATAATTGTTTTTTGAAAAAAAGCACCTACAATATCCCTAGTTAGATCCCTGCTTCCACCATCAACAATGATTAGCTCGTGAATAATGCTAGGAGAAGAATTGACAAGTAGATGGTTTAGCAGTTTATTGATGGATGCTGCCTCGTTAAGAACAGGAATAATAATCGAAATACTATTCATTTAAAGCCCAGTTATAGTCTTGATAGGATATTTTTGCTTTTGGCGATATCTCAACGGAGGCGTACAAGTTCAAGAAGTCTATAAGACTTCCGTTTTGTTTAAAATCTCGAGAAAACCAATCAAAAATTTTAGAAATTTTTAAAGTGTCTTTGGTGATATAATTTCGTTTTTGGTCTGATAAAAAGTCTTTGCTTGCATTGCTTAATTGCTGTTCAATATTGTCAGTATTATACGCTTCGTTTAAAAGTTTGGGGCAAGAGTAGGAGGCACAGACAATAGCAAAATGAATACGAGGTTCTTTCATTTTTCTCAGGATATCATGCTCAATTTCTCCTAAGCTATACATGGTGTTTCCAAGTTTCCATAAACGTTGTTTCCACGGGTTTTTTATTTCTTTTATGCTGGTTACAGGATAGTGTTTAATAATTAAATCGACTGTAAAAGCGTTGTAGGCATTAATCCAAAACGCCAATTGTGCTCCTTTTTCTAATGATTGAATCATTTTATTACTGCAAAACTCATCTAATTTTGAAATATAATTTTCAAGTTTTTCAGGATCTTTCTGAAGCGTCTTATAATTGACTGTTCCGTCTTTTGTAACATGTGTTTTAAGTATTTCTGTCCAAAGTTTATGAAGATCTGTTTCTTCAATGGACTGAGAGTTGCTTTCAGAATTTGGAATTAATTCTTGACTTTGAACAGTACCTATGTCGACATAACAGCACATGGTTAACAATAAATAAAATGACTTTATCTTAAACATATCATCTTGTATGAATTCTCAGCAACATCCTCCACCGTCATAATGAAACGTGGACTCGCTAATAAAGATGTCATCTCTTTTTAATGACGACAAAGATGCAGCAGTTTTATCACAAATGGCGAGTGGCTGATTTTTTAATAAGATATGGCCAGCATGGTCGTCAAAATAATCGTTTCCCCCAAAATAAATAGCAGCTTTACCTGTAAAGATGCATGGGCCGTCATCGGGCATCGGATCTTTTATGGCAGCAACTTCAATTGATTCGATATAAATTAATTCTTTAGTTGCATAGTTTTTTGGATCTAAAACACGATAAGGTTTTCTTGCCCTAATTTCGATCGTACCAAATCCTTCATCGGTTAGTGCTTTAACATAAGCATCTATTGGTAAACTCCCGCTTAAACATAAGGCTCTTAGGCGCTCATCGTTACGTAAGTCATCATTCATGGTTTGTTCACATGTTGGATCACTCATAACAAGACGTCCGTGTGGTTTTAAAACGCGATACATTTCTGCGATTGCTTTTTTTAATTCCTCTGATTTAAAAATATTAAATAAACAATTTTGAGCTGCAACATCAATACTGTTGTTCTCAACGGGTAGGTTAAGAGCGTCTCCTTTTTTCAGTATAACAAAGTCACTTTTGAACCATTCATTTTGTAATTCTGCCTCTTTGAAATTTTTTCGTGACGCCTCAAGCATTTCATCAACAACGTCAACACCAATAACGCCCCCTTTTTGTCTATTGAAGTAAGAAAATTGTAAAAGTTCCATTCCACCCCCAACACCAACATATAACATTTTTGGGTTATTTGTTAAATCACGAGCATGTACTGTACTTCCACAGCCGTAATTCATTTCTTGCATAATTTTAGGTATTTTTAATCCGGGTAATTCCCATATAGGATTAGTAGTGCAGCACAAACCAATATCAGGTGATAATGCAGCTTCTTTGTATACTTCATGCGTTGTTTCTAAATAATTGCTCATATTTATAATGACTTTATTAATTGTGTAAATAGGGTTATCATTTGTGGTTCAGCTTTGGTGGCCATCGCAATGATTTCTTTAATATTGACAGGTTGTAAGTTGTCAGGGTTGCATTCATCTGTTAGTACCGATACTGCTGCGACTTTCAAATTCAAGTGATTTGCAACAATAATTTCAGGAACAGTACTCATGCCAACAGCATCTGCCCCGATAATTTTTAGCATTCGATACTCTGCTCTTGTTTCTAACTGAGGCCCAACGACACTTGCATAAACTCCTTTATGGAGTGTTATGTTATGAGTTTTTGCAATGACTTCAAAAGTGCTATTCATGGATTTATCATACGGGGAACTCATGTCAGTAAAACGCTCACCGAATTGAGAAACATTATTAAAGGCAAGAGGTGAGCTTCCTTGTAAGTTAATATGGTCATCAATAAGCATTAGCTCTCCTTTTTTAAAGTTGAGGTTTATCGCTCCTGAAGCATTTGATACGAGTAATGTGTGTATCCCTAATTGTTCCATAATCCTCACAGGGTATGTTACATCTTGAAGTGTATACCCTTCGTATAAATGAAAACGGCCTTGCATGACAATTACTTTTTTATCAGCAAATGTTCCATAGATTAATTTTCCTTTGTGAAATTCGACGGTGGCTGTAGGGAAATATGGAATGTGATTATAACTAACTTCTTTAATAACATCAATTTCTTGAATCAATTGGCCTAAGCCAGTTCCAAGGATGATTCCAATTTCTGGTTTATCAAAACCTTTGTCTTTAAGGTATTCAGTTGTTTTTTGTATTTGTTTTATCATTTAGAAATGAGTTTTAAAAATTTTGGAAAAGTTTTTAAATCTTCAAAAGTGTCAATGTCGTTCAAAATGTCAATTAAGGCTGTTTTGGTGTGGTTGTCATGTAATTCAATTAACGTCTCTTCTAAAAGCTTTGAGGTGCTCCAAGATTTATTTTCAAAAATACAGCTTTGAAATTCATTCATGCCAACAAGATAGTATCCTCCATCTTTGGCAGGGCCGAAAACAACTGTGTTATCAAGTAGAGCATCGAAGCCTTTTTCGATGATAACATTTGAGATATCAGGTAAATCAGATCCAATTAATATAATTTGGGAATAGCCCTGGTCAAATCCTTTTTTAAAAGCATCGCTCATGCGTTCGCCCAAATCTGAACCAACTTGAATATTAATGGATGCGTTATTCCATTTTTCTGCACCATTATTGGTTGAAAAATAAACATGTGTATCCATCGTCATTGAATTGGTTACATGTTTGGTATGTCGCACCAAAGCACTGTAAATTTTGAGCGCTGCTGCGTCTCCAATACTTTTTGCAAGCCGTGTTTTGACTGTTCCAAGTTTCGTGTTTTTAACAAAGACAATAAGAAGTTTTTTTGACATAGAATTACGCTAAAGTCCCTTGACAACTACTTCCCGCACCAGCAGTACAGCCGTAGCAATGTTGTGATACGATAATATGCCTATTTTGTAACAATGTTTCATTGTAGTCATTGATGTGCTGCACTTTACTCGCTACTTTTAAATCAAGCATTTGGTTAAAATCGCAGTCATATAGCCAGCCATCCCAACTTACTGATATTGTGTTTGTGCACATGACGTTGGCGACAGCCTCAGGGTTATAAGCTTCAACCAAGGCGTACATGTAATCTTCATAATTGTCAGAAGCAATGAGATAATCTAAAAATCTCGAAATTGGCAAATTTGTTATAGCGAATAAATTATGAAAATGAATATTAAAATCTTCTTTTAGCGCCCTCTTAAAATCCTTTTCCATAGATGCTTGGTTACTTGGTAAAAAGGCTCCTGATGGGTTGTATACTAAATCTAGCTTGAGATTGCTGTTGGGCATGCCATATCCAATAGCATTTAAACTTTTTAAGGCACTTATAGATTGGTCGAAAACTCCGCTTCCTCGTTGTTTATCAGTTTTCCCTCTTGTCCAGTGTGGCATCGAACTTATGACATGCACATTGTATTTTTTAAAAAAATCAGGTAAATCATGATATTTCTTATTAGCGCGAATGATTGTTAAGTTTGATCGGACAATAAAATCTTTTATACCAACTTTGGAAGCTTTCTCAACAAACCATCTAAAATTAGGATTCATTTCTGGAGCACCACCTGTTAAATCCAATGTATGTGCTCCTGTGGTTTTAATAATTTTAAGGCACTGAAGCATGGTCTCTTTCGTCATAATTTCTTTTCTGTCAGGACCAGCATCTACATGACAATGTTCACATACTTGATTGCACATGTAGCCCAAATTAATTTGTAGAATTTCTAATTGTTTTGGTTTTAGTGGAAAGCGGTTAATTTCTGAAATCTTCTCTTTGAAAGTTGGTAATTCACCAGATTTAAATAGGCCGTCAGATAAAATTTCTAATTGCTTATTACTCTCTGCTAGAAGACTTTCACGTTTGTGTAATGATTTTAACTGTTTCATTAGATGTCTTAACCGTCAAGTTTGTTTACTTTATTCATCATCTGAACACCATGTACCAAGACAGCACCACTTTTAATGGCAGACCCAACATGAACAGCTTCCATCATTTCTTCTTTTGTGATGCCTCTTTGTAAGCCGTCTTTCGAGTAAGCATCAATACAATAAGGGCATTTTTCGGTATGTGATACAGCGAGGGCAATCAGTGACTTTTCTCTAGATGTTAATGCACCTTCTTCAAAAACTGAGTTGTAATAATCAAAAAATTTTGTTCCTAACTCTTCACTCCATTCTGTGATTTTACCAAATTTCCGCAGATCAGATGGCTCATAATATGTTTTAGACATGTATTAAAAAATTATAGTTTTTAGATAGGTGTAAAATATAAAAAACATTACGGTTTTGTTGTTAAAAAATGCATAAGCTTGAAGAAGTTAACTTTTTTAAAACGTTGTGTTTTATTTAGGCAGTTGTAAATTAAAATAGACATGTTACGATTAAATAAATGAAAATTAATGATGTAGAACTTTTTTGTTCATTGTAATATTTACTATTTTTCATTTTTTACATAAATGGTACAGCAATCGTTTATCCATCTTATTTTAAGGTTATTAACGAAGCTTGAAAAAATATAATTAGTAGTAAATGCATAATTTAAAGGTTCTTTTGGTTGAGGATGACATGATTGAGGTTATGAAATTAACTAGGGCGATTTCAACGTTACAATTACCACATAAAATCATTGAAGCCGGTCATGGTGAAGCAGCCTTAGAATTATTAGAACAGGACAAATTAAACCCTGATTTAATTTTATTGGATTTAAATATGCCAAAAATGAATGGTATAGAATTCTTAAAAAATATCAAAAACAACATTGATTTAAATTACATTCCAATTATTATTTTCACAACTTCCAGTAATCCAAGAGATTTACAAGAGGTTTACCGCATAGGAGTTTCTGGCTATATTCTAAAGCCATTAAAATATGAAGATTATGTTAAAAAAATTGATAGCTTATTTAACTATTGGGGTATGAATGAACTGAGAAATTTTAAATAGCAACAGCCATGTCTATGGCGCAATGAAGTATGATGAGGTATTGTATAAATTTTATATTTTTTTGAGTTGATAAAAAAATGAATTTAAAGGAAATCCATAAATGGGAAAAGGCACTCGCTCAAGAGAAAGCATCAAGAAGATCTGCAGAAAAGATTTTAGAAAAAAAATCTGCAGAATTAAAAGAAGTTAATCGCAAGCTTGAGGCCTCCCATGCAGAATTACTTTCACTCTATGATAAAACGCATTCTCAACTTCAAGGAGTTTTTGAGAATATTGTTGATGCTTATGTCATTATGGATTTGTCTGGGAATATTTTAAAAATGAATGATGCAGCTGTCAACTTATTAGAATTTGACACCGCCTATGACGAAAGAAATTTAATAACACTGGTTGATCCAGACGACGCGTCTAAAATCATCCCCTCATTCAAAGAACTTATTAAAAATGGTTCAATCACAAATTTTATCATTAAAATTTTAACGGCAAAAGGAAGAAGTAAAAGCGTGCACATAAATGCAAGTATTATTTATGAAGATAAAATTGCTGTTGGTGCACAAGGAATTGTTAGAGATATTACATCTGATATTGAGAAAGTATTTGTTATTGAAACACTCAATAATGTTGCAAAAGCAATTTTGGGAAAGGTAGATATACACGAAATTGCTTCTGTAATTACCAGTCATATAACTCAATATCTTAATACTGAAGATTGTGTAATTTATGTTGTAAATGAAAAGCGGCAAACGTTAGAACAAATAGAGGCATACGGAAACAAACTGAACGAGTTTAATGAAATTAAGAATAAAATTGAAATACCTTTGGGCCAAGGTATTGTGGGGACAGTGGCAAAAACTGGAAAATCAGAACTTATAAAAGATACGAGTAAAGATGATCGCTACATTATTGATGATGATATTCGTTATTCAGAAATTACAGTTCCTATTATTAGTGATGGTAAAGTTATTGGTGTTATTGATTCTGAGCATCTTTCTAAAGATTATTTTACCAATGAACAATTATTGATGTTGGAAAATATTGGAAGCCTAATTGCTATGAAAATCAAGAGCGCTATTAATTTTCGAGAACGTCAAAAGGTCGAATTAAAAAATATAAAGCTTCTTGAGGAATTGGAGAAAAGTAATGAGGCACTTCAAGAATATGCCCATGTGGTATCACATGATTTGAAATCTCCCTTACGAAGTATAAATGCATTAATAAGTTGGATTCAAGAGGATAATAAAGATGTTTTTGACACATCTAGTCTTGAGAATTTTGGCTTAATCGAAATGACCTTAGAGAAAATGGAACAGCTTATTTCTGATATCCTGTTATACTCAAGTATTGGTTCTGATGACACAGAAAAACAACATACAGACGTGAATCAGGTGGTAAAGGATTTGAAAAAAATTCTTTTTATCCCGAGACATATAAAAGTTGATATTCTAAATAAACTACCGGTAATCGTAGGAGAAAGGGCTAAACTTCAGCAATTATTTCAAAATTTAATTAGTAACGCAATTAAGTTTAATGATAAAAACAAAGGTTTCATTGAAATTGATGTTTTAGAAAAAAAGTCTTTTTATCAGTTTTCAATAAAGGATAATGGTCCAGGTATTGAAAAAAAATACCATGATAAAATTTTTAAAATTTTTCATTCTTTAAATGCGAGTAATTCTTCATCTGGGATAGGATTAGCGATCGTGAAAAAAATTGTTAATTTGTTTAATGGCGAAATTTGGTTAGAATCAGAATTGAATGAGGGTGCGACGTTTTACTTTACTCTTAAGAAATAATATGGAACAACCTAATATATCATACATTCAGAGCATGTCGGGAGGTGATAAAAATTTTGAAAAAAAATTACTTGACATCATAAAATTAGAGTTTCCAACTGAAATTCAAGCTTATTATAATAGTATGAGGATTAAGAATTTTAATGATGCTTCCGAAATAGTACATAAAATTAAGCATAAAATTAGTATTTTAGGCCTCGAAGAAAATTATAGAGACGCGAAGGCCTTCGAACATGGTTTAAGAAAGGGCGATGTGGCACTTCAATCAAACTTTGAGACTACATTAATGATTATAACTGATTTTCTTAAAAATTTTAAATAATGAATTGTATTATTATTGATGATGAGCAGACTGCAAGAGCAATAATTAGTCAACTTTGTTCTGAAACAAATGACTTAAACGTGGTAGAGGAATTTTCTAATGCACTTCAGGCTATTAAATATTTAAATCAGCATGAAATTGACTTAATATTTTTAGATATTCACATGCCAGATTTTACAGGGTTTGATTTTATAGAAACACTAAAAAAACCACCAAAAATAATTTTGACAACATCAGATGATCACTTTGCGATTCAAGCATTTGAATATGAATGTATTGTTGATTATTTGTTAAAGCCAGTAACGCCAGAGCGTTTTAAAAAAGCAATTCATAAGGTAGCGGGTGAAATAAATATTTTAAATAATAAAGATGGTGTACAAAACTTTGATTCGAATTCAGCACATGATTTGTATGTAAATATTGATAGAAGACTTATAAAAATAGATATCCAAAAAATATGTCTTGTTGAAGCAAAAGGAGATTACATTAATATAAAAACAGAAACAGATAGTTTTAGAGTGCACTCGTCATTAAAAAAAATAAAGGAAAAACTTCCAGAGCAACTTTTTGTTAAAGTTCATCGATCATTCATTATTAACATTGAAAAGATTATTGATATTGAGGATAACAGTGTCTTAATTAATAAGGATGTCATTCCTGTTAGCCGATCAAATAGATCGGATTTGATGAAGCGCTTAAATTTGCTTTAAACCTTTCTTCAACGTCAAAAACTTGTAATTTAAAGATGAATATGTGTATTGTGGCGAAAATTACTGTGTCCATATCTTTGGATTGTTATTTTTGCTCAGATTCTTTCTAACAATTATTAATAGCATAAAAGAGGTTACATTTCGGTGTAGCCTTTTTTTATTTCCAATGTTGAAGCTTTTTTTACAATAGCTTACAATTATATGGCATCTCGGCCTTAAAAAGATTGGTTGTTTAGTCTTCAAAAATCATGTCAACGACAAGCTAAGTCTACCTTATCTCTGGTATTTATAAATATTTTTAGAAAAGAGAAAATCGAATTTAGTAAAAAAAGAAAAGAGTGAAGGCGCAGAAGTCATCCCTAACAAATATGCTTCACTCTTTTGAAATCTAATATTAATAATAATTAATTCTTAAGGAAATTAACCATTAGAATTCAAATGTATAGATTAGGTACAGATGGATATCTTTATTTTAGGTCAATAGTCTGTTAATATAGCTGAAGTACTAATAACTATAGGTGAATTGTTTATCAGGGTCTACTGTGATTTATTGTTGATTATAAAATTAACGGACTACCTGATAGTTGTTGGCTTATATGACTTATGTCATATAATTTAAGATTTTAAAGTTCTTAATTTGATTGTTGTTATATGAAACAAGACCAAAGACAAAACGATCTGCTTAAACACCCAAACATGTGGGTAAATATAGTCTCAAATGACTCGAGCCACGAACGCTATGTATTGAGTAGTGATAAAATTTTTAAGCGTTTAACTGAATCTGTTCAAAACGAGACGTTAATTATGTCTCAAAAACAAATGCCGCAACTGATGCGATGGCTACTAGTTTTTCCAATGACTATCCATTTCTATGTTGAGTTGTGCATGAAGTATTTTAAGGACATAAAATTTAGTTAAAATAACAAGACCTTATTTGAATAGTACAAATATTGATTAATAGCGAAAAAAGGCCTTCAGAGATGAGGGTCTTTTTTTTGATTTGGTCTTTATAACATCAAGATGCACTCAAACAATAAAGAGTTGCCCTTTCAGGAAATAGGTGATTATCCGTCAACTTATTCACCAACTAGTATTCTGTGTTGTCTTATTGAAGGACTTGGATATCGATATTACTGAGCTACTGCTTCTATCAATCAATCTCATCTAGATTACAAGCCAAGTGATGATAGCTGGACCACATTGCAAATTATTGAACATATTTATGGCCTGTCGTTAGGTTTAATATCTACCTTCAACAACAAAGAATTTGATTTTACTCAGGATGGTTTTAATTATCTTGAATAGAGAGAAAAAACGCTGCATAATTTCCTATTTGCACATGATAAATTAACGGAAGGTCCCAAATTAAATAAGATGATAATAAAATTGAAATGTACGGCAATCATATGATATTTCAGTTTTGAAATCATATTAATGGTCCAATTTCGGATGCTAAATGGCATTGTGGTCAAGTGGCAACAAGAGAAGAGCCAGTGGGAATCCAATTGATTCAAAAGTGAATGTATTCATTGGAAAGACAATGTCGTAATACAAATGGACTGCCGCTAAATAATTGGACAACTTTGTAATTTAAAAAACAAGTTCATAGCAAAAAAAAGGGTGATCACTTTGCAGAGGAAAATAAATAGTTCCTAAGCGTTTGTATCCTCTAGTTTCGTAAAATTTTTGATTACGATTATTCCTCGAGAAGGTATCTAATCTAACAGATAAATACCCTTTTTCTTGAGCAAATTTTTCGGCAAAGGTCATAAGTTGCTGGGCAACACCTTGCCCTTGAAAGGTAGGATGCACAGCTAAACGATGAATGTATATGTTGTGATCTTTGGTAAACCATTGTATTGGAACATATTCATCATCTTTTACAGGTGTTAACACAATGCAACCGACTACTTTTTTATTGTGCTCGACAAGATATAATTCAGAACGTTTCACGTCATTTTCAAACGTTTTTCGATTAGGATATTGGTCGTTCCACTGATAGATTCCTTGATCAATCATGTAAGTTGCACAGGCCTTAGTAATCCCAAGAATTACATCAATATCATCAAAGGTGGCCTTTCTTATCATTAATTGTTTGGTCCGTTAATGTTAAAAGAGGATAAAAACTCCCAAATTAGTGAACTTGTATCAATATCAGCGTTATCAAACCAGGTATGCCCACCTCCATACACCTTAAAATGTTTTACGATGGATTCGTTTGTCCCATTGTCAAAAGTAATTTCATCGACAGTGATATTATTGTTGAGATCTACATCGTTTAAACTTACAATCTGCGGAGTTTCGTTGCATGCGTTGTTGCTTACCCAGTAATTTAAAACCGTCTCAATGGGGGTGGTCCAAGACTCAAAACCATTATATGAGACAACCAAATCATTTGTTCCATGTATTTGTAGCACAGGAACTTCTCTTACAGGGTCGCAATTATCTAAAGTCTCAGGAGTCATAGATCCAGTTACCGAAGCGATTGCGGCAAACGTATCACTCATTTGACAAGCTAATAAAAAACTCATAAACCCTCCGTTTGACATACCTGTAGCATAAATTCTATCTTCGTTAATATTATAGCTGTCTTTCATGGTAGTGATTAAAAAATCAGTAAAAGCAATGTCATCTGTTGTGCTATCAGATGTCCACCCACCCACATTCCAATGTGAGATTCCGAAAAGAGGACTACCTTGTGGATAAACCACAATAAAATTTTCTTGGGTGGCAATGTCATTAAATCCTGAATAGCTCATTAAAAACAAATTGCTACTTCCATAGCCATGAAAAGCAAACAATAAGGATGTTGGGATATCTGCATCATACGATTCTGGAATATAAACAAGGTAATTACGGTTGAGACCTTGAAATAATACACTATATTCATTCACGCCATAGTTAATGGAATTTGATGTGTTGAAACTAATTTCATTACCATAAAAATCACCAAGACTATTTGAAATAAAGGTCCTTGCATAATACTGCGTGTTGGACTCTAAATTTTGAAGTGTTGTACTAATTTCTGAGTCATAGAGATTTATTAATTGATCATTGGTTGAAGGGGAGGGTGAACTTGCGTAGACAAATCCCCGTCTCTCGCCGAGTGCAATATCGCAACCTTCAGATACTGCGCTTATGGTACCTGATATATTAGCAGATGATACTGTTATGTCTGTGGCAGAAAAGGTTTGTAGGGATGGTTCAAAAACACAGTTGATGGATTTATTGTCTTTTTCGCAAGATAAAAATACTACTACTACTAAAAAAAGTAATGCGCGCATGAGTTCATTGTGATTTATAAACGAAGCTACAATATTTTAGTGAATTGATAATTAAAGAAGAGGATACTACGGTTTAGTTGTTACTTTACTTAGTTGTATAATTGAGATTATGAGGATAACCATACTCCCAAGTGTTCTTGACAAAAACTCTAATTGACTCATTGGCTCGCCTTGATAGCCAAAAGTGTATAATAAGTTTAATGAAGCTATTATAATTACAAAAATCAGTATTAGTTTTTTCATACTTCAAATATAATTAAAGTAAGTTTAACCTACTTACGAGGTTTAGAAATAGCTGAACTGAAAGAAGAGGATATGCCTATGGTTTAGTTATTCTTTTCATAATTGTCATATAGATATAATGGTAGGGCTAATGAAAAGCCAACCATAAATAAAGAAATCAAATACTTTATGAACTGATTTTTACTGATTGCTTTTACTCTTAATCTGTAAATAAGAAAAATAAGAAAAGATGTGGCTGCAATAGTTAAATCAGCTATTAAAATAGTCATTGCATAATTCTGATGAATTTGTTCAAAAAATAGTGAAGTAGACCATTCCCAATTATTTGCTTCAATAAATTTAAAGATGTAATAGTAAGGGAAAGCTATTCCTACAATGCACAATATGGCAAATACTTTTTTCATAAAATAAAATTTGTAAAATTAAAGAATAATTACACTCAATAAAACAATACTTACAAGCCTTACAGATATGTAGGGCTTTTTAATTGTATAACGTTTATTTTATATTTATTTAACATTAGAATACCTGTTTAATGGTAATTTTGTATTTAGTTAGTTAATACCTGAATCAGTCAGTTATTTAAAAATAAGGTTTATCTCAATTGGTAAGCCTTTTTTTATGCCATTTTATTGAATAATAACAGCTGTACAATAAGTATAAAAATCAATGATTTAAGTGACTTTTCAATGAATTCACTAAATATCAGTACTTAAAATCAATCTTTTGAATTCAACTAAAATCAAAATTGCTGACTAAATACTGACTAAATTAGATATAAAAAAACCGTAAAATACTGTTTATAAGCATTATACGGATTTTATATGTACACACCCCACTCCAATTATCGAACTTTTTCTTGCAAGATTTAGATAAGTTAAACGCTTTTGAAGAACACTTAAAATGGTTTTAAATAACTCAATCTTTTTTAATAAAGCGTCTGTTTTATACTTCGCGAACCTTTTCTTGCTTAAAGAATATATCTCCTTTAACTTCTTTCTATATTCTAAGACTTAGAATACCTATTTATGCTATTATAGATTGGTTTTTAGACAGCATTAAACCAGCACGAATAATTGTTATGGTGCGTGCATTTTGATTGTACTTTGCTCTCAAAACAAAGTAATTATAACAACCTGTAATATTATTTTTATCGGATAACATATATAGATTTTTAACATAAAATAAGCCTGAAAATTTATGCGCGATATTAAGATATTATAAAATGAACTAAAAGGCTAACACCGTTACAAGAAACATATTATGTGTTATAAATTGAACCCCAGAAATATAAAGTTACTTTCAAATTACAAAAAGTGATGTTTTTGACAAAAAATTAAAAAAAAAGATGTTTTATTAAAAATTTAACTTTTGTCTCCACAAATTATAAGAACTAATATTACCCTTATTTTCATTTTGAAGAATATTTATTATTAAATAGAAAAAAAATTAATCCTATAATTATCAATAATGAAGATACTATTTACATTTATAATATTAACCATCGGTTTTACAGTTAGTGCTCAAATTGCTACCAGTAGTACAACAAATAGCGGAGCCACTGCTTCTGCGATTGGACTACAAACAACAGCAAGTGGAGTTGCTTCTACAGCAATGGGGCGTGAGACATTAGCAAGTGGACACTACTCTTCAGCTATGGGGCATCTAACAACAGCAAGTGGGGAAACATCTACAGCAATGGGACGTGAGACAGAAGCAACTGGAAACTACTCTACAGCAATTGGATTCCTAACAAATGCTTATGGAGGTAGCTCTACAGCAATGGGGCGTCAGACATTAGCAGATGCATTATACTCAACGGCTATGGGGCATCTAACAACTGCAAGTGGTGAATCATCTTCATCAATGGGATATCAAACAACAGCCAGTGGAGACTTCTCTACAGCTTTAGGCTATCTAGCAAATGCCAGTGGTGGTTCCTCTACAGCAATGGGACGATCTACATCTGCAACAGAATTATATGCAACCGCAATGGGACATGAGACAACAGCAAGTGGTAATTCTTCTACAGCAACAGGATATCAAACAACGGCAAGTGGAGCTTCCTCTTCAGCCATGGGGAAAGAGACAACAGCAGGCGGCGATAATTCGATTGCTATGGGTTATCTCACATCAGCATCTGGAGGTAGTTCTATAGCAATGGGACGTTCTACATCTGCGAGTGAGTTGTACGCAACCGCAATGGGACATGAGACATCTGCAAGTGGTAATTCTTCTACTGCAACAGGATATCAAACAACAGCAAGTGGATCTGCCTCTACAGTAATGGGAAAAGGTACTATAGCTAGTGATTATGGTTCTCTTGTGATTGGTACATACAATTTAAGCGGTTCAACGGTTACTGTTGACGGAACACTACCCAATATTGGAAATACTGCTTTTGTGATCGGAAATGGCACTAACGCTGTAAAATCTGATGCCTTTAAAGTAATGTATAATGGAAACGCTACTGTTAGTAATGACTTAACAGTAAGTGGCGATGTTGTGGTTTCTTCAGATGCACGACTTAAAGCAAATATTGTATCGCTAGGCTCTACACTTGCCAAACTACTACTAATTGATGGGAAGCGTTACACAGTGAAAAAAGACGGCAAACAAAAGATAGGCGTATTGGCTCAAGACATACAAAAAGTATTTCCAGAACTCGTTACAACAGATGATAAAGACATGTTGGCGGTAAACTATCAAGGGCTTGTACCCGTGCTTATTAATGCACTTAAAGAGCAAGACGGAAAAATGAAAGAACAACAATCAGAAATAGACGAATTAAAAGAAATGTTCAAAGAATTAATTACCAAACAAGAATAATATCATAATTTACTATGAAAAAAAAATTTACACTTTTAGCATTAACTATTGCATTTACAGTCAGTGCACAAACCAATACTAATTTTGGAACAGAATCTCTTAATTCGAACACTTCAGGTGTTTTTAATAGTGCATTTGGATATCAATCTCTAAAATCCAACACCACAGGGTATGAAAACACTGCATATGGGCAGCAATCTTTATTTTACAACACCACAGGTAATTTCAATACAGCATCTGGGAATGAATCTTTATATTCCAACACCACAGGTAATTTCAATACAGCATCTGGGGATGAATCTTTATATTCCAACACCACAGGTTTCAGAAATACGGCATCTGGGTATAAATCTTTATATTCCAACACCACAGGTGAAGAAAATACCGCATCTGGGTATAAATCTTTAAATTCCAACACCACAGGAAGTTACAATGCAGCATCTGGGATGTTTTCTTTACAAACTAACACCACAGGGAGTTACAATACCGCATTTGGTTACAATGCAAAGGCAAGCACCGATAATGCTACTAATCAAATCATTATTGGATATGAGGCTACTGGGCAAGCAGATAACTCTGTAGTTCTTGGAAATGATGATGTAACTGCAGTTTATATGGGAGAAGATTCTGGAGCTACTGTTTATGCAGCATCTTTTGTTGGTGATGGTTCACAGTTAACAGGAATTACTGGAAGTGCTTCAAGTTTAAATGACCTTACCGATGTTTTAGTTGATAGTAATTCAATGTTTCTTGGTAATCCACCTACTAATAGTACAGGAGGTTACAATACAGCTTCAGGGCGTAATGCTTTAAATTCTAATACCACAGGAAGTAACAACACCGCATCTGGGTATGAATCTTTATTTTCCAACACCGAAGGGGAAGACAACACTGCATCTGGGGCGTATTCTTTATATCTTAATACTACAGGGGACCAAAATACCGCATCTGGGTATAAAGCTTTATATAACAACACTGAAGGAGACGAAAATACCGCGTCTGGGTATAAATCTTTACATTATAACACCACAGGAAGTAACAACACCGCATCTGGAAGAGAATCTTTATATGAGAACACCACAGGAAGTAACAACACCGCATCTGGACATAAATCTTTACATTATAACACCACAGGAAGTGACAATAGCGCATCTGGGCTTAGATCTTTATATAATAACACCACAGGGATCAAAAATACAGCATCTGGGGTGTATTCTTTATACTATAATACCGCAGGGAGTCACAATACCGCATCTGGTTATGAATCTTTAACTAATAATACTACAGGAAATTACAATACAGCATCTGGTTATTTTTCTTTACAAACTAACATCACAGGAGCTAACAATACTGCATATGGTTATAATGCAATGGCAAGCACCGATAATGCTACTAATCAAACCATTATTGGATATGAGGCTACTGGGCAAGCAGATAACTCTGTAGTTCTTGGAAATGATGATGTAACTGCAGTTTATATGGGAGAAGATTCTGGAGCTAAAGTGTACGCAGGAGAAGGTAGTTTTACTGGAAATATGACAATAGGTGGCGATGTTGTGGTTTCTTCAGATGCACGACTTAAAGCAAATATTATGTCTTTGGGCTCTACTCTTGCCAAACTACTGCTAATTGATGGGAAGCGTTACACAATGAAAAAGAACGGTAAACAAAAAATTGGCGTATTGGCTCAGGATATTCAAAAAGTATTTCCAGAACTAGTTACAACAGATGATAAAGACATGCTGGCGGTAAACTATCAAGGGCTTGTACCGGTGCTTATTAATGCGCTTAAAGAACAAGACGATAAGATTTCAAGATTAGAAAAATTAGTAGAAAAATTAATTTCTGATAACTAAAATATCATGAAAAAGTTAACACTATTACTATGTTTTGTATCCTTTTTGACAAAAGCTCAAAACATCACAGTTGCTTCAGGCAAAAGTTTTACGATCGAAAAAACAGGAGCTGTGACCATGAGTGGAAATTTCTCAAACTCTGGAACCTTTACATTAAACTCAGACTCTGATGAGTTTTCATCCATTATTATTGGCGGATCTGTTACTGGAAATATATCCTATAATAGGTATGTTAATTCTGTAGGAACTAATGAGTGGGATTTAATAGGCGCTCCGGTAGAGGGGCAATCTATTAACTCATTTGTTACTGCAAACGCTTCAACTTTAGCCTCTAATGGTGATGCTTACGCGATAGGATACTATGATAATTATTGGAATGAGTGGGAAAACTACACTACATCTTCAAATTGGTATCCATTTGATGGAAACTTTCTTCTTGGTATGGGCTTTCAAATGGCTACAATAAGTGGTGGAACTTTAAAATTCACAGGAGCTCCAGCTGCTACAAATAAAACACTGCCAATTATTGATTTTAGTGTGGGAGTAGGAGAAGGAGGAGGAGAAGGAGGAACAAAATGGAATTTAGTAGCAAATCCTTTCCCTTCATACATTCACGGAAATGCCAATGCGCATGCTACTAATAACTTTTTAACGATTAATAGCACTAAGCTTGCCAATTCTTATCAGGCTATATATGGTTATGATGCAGACGGATCAGGGTATTCTGTTTATAATAATACTAACTTTAGCAGTGCAGTGCACCTTGCTCCTGGACAAGCATTTATGGTAGCATCTGATAATCCAAATGTAGTAAATCCCGATGAAGTTTCTTTTACAACAGCTATGAGAACCACTGAAGGCGGCGATGATTTTATTGATGGCAGAACTACACAAACTTATTTTGAGCTAACTCTTAAACTTTATGAGGGAGTTACAGAAATAGATCAAACACAATTTTATTTTGAAGATGGACTTAATCTAGGATTAGACCCCGGTTATGACGCTGGCCATTTTAACCAACAAGCAGCTTTAACATCAAGGTTAGTTGAAGATGATGAAGGAGTCGGATTTACAATCAATTCAATGGGCCTAGAAAGTGTTAATGATGTCGTAATACCCCTTGTGATAAATAGAGGTGCTGGAAACGAATTCAGAATAAGTATACATAACAATGGTATTGTTGAAGGTACAAATATTTATCTTGAAGATAATCAAAACGGTACAATGACACTTTTAAATGAAGAGGATTTTGAGCTTACACCAGAGAATAATTTAAGTGAAGTGGGGAGGTTTTTTGTTCACTTTACTGCAACTACTTTATCTATCGCAAATGATGTAAAAACCGATCTATTAAATGTATTCAAGTTAAACACAAATAAATTTATTACGATAGAAGGATTGGCGAATAAAACGCGACAGACTCAATTAAAATTATATAATATACTTGGTAAAGAAATATTATCCACAACCCTAGATAACAAAACAAACATTCAGACTATATCTACAGAATTCTTAGCAACTGGTATTTATATTATTAAATTAGAATCTGGGAATAATTTATTAACCAAGAAACTTATCATTAAATAATACGCATTGTGACAAAAGAAACAAAAGGTCAATCAGAAATTACTCCCTCAGGAATAACTAGAAAGGAAGCAATACAAAAAATGGGTAAGTATGGCGCACTTATCTCTTTAGGTACTTTTATTATACTCAATCCTCAACAAGCAGCAGCTCAATCTGCTCAAATAGGCGATGGAGACGCCAATAGCGGAGACAATCCGCCAAATCCTGATGGTTGGGGTGGTGATTAGTATCGAGGAAAAACTTTTAGTTAATATTCTTTACAGATCCGAACGTGAACTCTTAAACGGTATTATTCTAAATAATGTCAATTTTGAAAATTTAATAAAGCTAGCTAGTCGACATTTAATGCTACCAGCCCTTTTTTATAATATTAATAAAAAAAATGCTTCTCATTTATTTCCAAAAGATTTTATCGCATGTATAAAGGATATTTATACTATTAATAAAGCTAGAAATGAAGTTTTATTATCTGAAGCTAAAGAGCTCTCAGAACTCCTGTTTGAAAATAATATTAAACATATTTTTCTCAAAGGGACTGCACTTTTATTAGCTAATGTTTTTGAAGATATCGGTGAGCGAATGATCGGAGACATCGACTTTATTATCCAACATAAAGATGAAAAAAACATAGAAATTATATTGGAACAAAGTAATTACGTTGTGAAAACAACCGCTTTATATAGGGGATCAATTAGGGTTTTTAAACCTAAACACCTTGCGAGACGCAACAATATAAATAAAATAATCGCTGTAGAGCCTCACTTAGAATTATTAGCGCCAGGATGGAGAGGTACTTTTAATTCAAAAAAGCTAATTAGTACTTTTCAAGGGGAGACTAAAACGCTTAAATCACCAAGTAAATCCTTTTTGTTTGATCATTGTATATATGCTCTTCAAATAGCAGATAATGGCTTCTTTAATTCATATCATAGCCATCGGAGTATATATGATATATATAAATTAAATTGTAAAACTAGTTTGACCGTAAAGAATATTAAAAAAAATATCTATATCAAACACTTTTTTTTAACCATAGCTAAATTTAAAATATTTGACATGTATATTAAAACATCCTATCTGGATTTATATTATGATAAATTGTTTAGAGGGGTTAGAAGATTTTCGTTAATACTAATTTTAAGAAACACTAATACCATACTTAAAAATATAGTTAACCTGTTTTTTAGTTCTAAATACAGAGAAGGGGTGTCAACTAAAATAATTAATCACTACCGTAATAAAACACTTTTAAAGTGGCTAACTAAGTTGTTGCAACCTTAAAAGACTCGCTTTGCTAAATACATCAAAAAATCTCTGAAGATAATTCTACTAATTGATTAAATAAAAACTGGCAGTAGGCGTATTTTTGATAAAAATTATTAAAAAAAGATATTTTATTAAAAATTTAATTTTTGTCCTCCTAAAAAATAAAGTATATAATTGTAGCATAAAACTCAAGCAATATGCACATGCTAGTATATATCGTCAGTTTAATTTCATTACTCAATAATGACTTTAGTCTCCATAAAATATATGATGACAATATATTTTACAATCTTGTTTCTTATGAAGGGGAGCTATATGTGAGTAGTAATACAGGCATATATAAAATTAATACTTCTGCTGAAAACAATTTAAAAGTTTATAATACATCTATTTTAGGACCTATAAAATCTGACTTCTCAAAGGATAGTAATTTTAAAATAAAATTTAGAACACCGCCTAAAGTACGTCCCCAGATGCACTCAAAATCTACAACTGATTTTGCCTACCACAACAATGATCTTTTTATAATTGCAAAAGGTAAATTATTAGTTTATCGAAATCTATCATATACGTTTACACCTCATGGTAGTGTAAGGTCAATTACTAAAAATGCCATAGGTTCCTACAACGGGGTTTATATAAATGACAATAAAATCAATAAAATAACCTACACAGATGGTCAGATAAAAGAATTTGACAGCATTACATTTGTATGTTACAATGGTCTTTTATCTTACAAGGACAACATAGAAACCATAATGTATGATAATGATAATTCCATAAGAACCAAAGGGGAATACGGAAATATTTCGGATATATTTTTAATACGAAATTCTCAATATTTAGTTATATCAAACAAAGGCATATTTAATTATAATTATAAATCGGATAGTTTTAATTTAATCTATGAAAGTCAAAGTAGAATTATTCCTATAAGAAATAAGATAGATGATCGCATTAAAGATCGCGGAGAATTTCACTTTATAGATAAGGGAAGATACATTTCACTAAATGTAAATAGTTATAATATTGATATCATAGATGATAATATTCCTTTTGAAGTGAATGATATTTTGGAAAGTGATGTGAATGGTAATGATTTTTATGCAATTAGTGAGAATAAATTATTATTGACCTTAAAAAGAACAAAGGATGGCTTAATGTTAATAAATGAAAGACCAATCAATATAACAGCACACACAATTACAGATTATAATGATTTAATTTTTTTGTCAGGAAACAATGGATTAAGTGTTTTCGATAAAACAAAGAAACAAATATACGATAGTTATATTATCGATGAGTTTAATAGTAATGCTGTTTATAAATCAAAAGAAAGCATCAGTTTTGGCAGTATTCATGGAGTTTACGCCATTAATAACATCAAAGATTTTCAAAAAAACTTAGTTTTCGAAAATTATAAAATTAATGATAATAAAAAGTATCTATATTTTGGAGCAGCAATATTTATTATTCTTATCACCTATATCATTATTAAAATATTAACGAAAAAGAATATTACAGACGATCAATTGATTAAGAATATTAAACGTTTCATTCATAAAAATTTGAACTCCGTTACATTGAAAATGTTAGAAAGTGAGTTTAACTTAGATTACAACGACATTAATAGTTTAAGTAAAGATTTTATACCTGCTAAATATATAAAACACGAAAGACTAGAATTAACAAAGAAGCTTCTTTTGCATTCAAAATCAATATCTGAAGTCTCTGAAAAAACTGGCTACTCTGAATCCTACCTTATGAAGAATAAATATAAATTTAAAAGATAAAAATAAACCTTCTTATCTTTTTTAAATTAGTGCTTCCCAAGATAACTACAGGGGTATTCTAGAATTAGAATGCCCAAAACAAAAAAGATGTTTTTTAAAATACATTGATAATTTATAAAAAAAAAAAATATTTATCTAAACATTTTAATAATTGTAATTATGCACATTAATCTCGATAAAATGAAATCACGCCCAATGTGCAAAAATCCTAGCTCAATTTTGATATTTTTTTTAATATCAATCCTAGGGTGCTCTGGACCTAAGGTTCTTTTTAAGGGGATGCCTCAAAATATTGATTTAAAAATTCCTGAAGCTACTATTGTTCTTGGGGACATAATAGACATTCGTATTTCCTCTTTAAACAGTGAAAGTGCAGCAATTTTTTCAACAAACATGAGACTTCGAACTGATAATAGTGGTTTAATTGCAAGAAAATTAGATGGTTACCTTATTGATAGCTCAGGAGATATTGAAATTCCTATAATCGGTAAGATAAAAGCTGCAGGGCTAACGTGTTCTTCACTTACTGATATAGTTAAAAAGCGATTAATAGAATATGTTCTTAAACCTCATGTAAAAATCAAAATTTTAAACTTTAGAGTTTCAATATTAGGTGAAGTAAATAGACCTGGAACATTTGACGTAGTAGATCAAAATATTTCATTACCAGAATTAATTAGTAAAGCTGGTGACTTTAAAAAAAACGCAGATCCAACTAAAGTGATGTTAATAAGAGATATTGACGGTAAAATTGAAACTAACTATTTAGACTTAACATCTTCTAATTTTTTGAATTCAGAATACTATTTTCTAAAACAAAATGATAAAATTTATGTCCAACCTGATAATGCATCTTTAGCATTTGATTTTGGATTTTTTAGAAATCTGGCGGATCTCGCATTAATCACATCAATTATCCTTTTATTAACTAAATAATGGAGTTAGATAATCGAAATTCTCAATATTACCAGGAGGATGAACCAATCGATATTACTGAAATATTATTCACTATTTTATCTCACAGAGGGGTAATTCTTGCATCTGTAATAACATGCACTCTTATCGGAATTACATATAATTATTACCATAATTATACATTTAAAACAAATGCAACATTATTGGTTAGTAAAGATCAATCAGATCCTTCCTCTTTTATTAATAATAATGAATATCAATATTTGTACGATAATAAAAATGCACCTATAGACCACGTTGCGGTATTTAAATCTACTATAATATTAAATAAAGTAGCTGATGATTTAGATCTTAATTATCGATATTATAGGAAAAACCTATGGAAAGATAATGAGCTAATAATAAAAGAATCACTACCATTTGAAATTTACTTTAAACAAAATATATCTGACAATAAATGTATTATTAGTTTCAAAAATAAAAGTGTTTCTATTCAAATAAACGATAAAACATTTTCATTTTCGATAAATGAAAATGAATTTGAAAATTCAATATTTGCATATAAACCAAAATTCTTAAATTATGAAAGTCAAGACACCTTCATCATTAATAAACTAGAAAAGAGTCAGGTGATTAAAGAGTTGAAATCAAACTATTATGTTCAGGGAATTGATAAGTCAAAAACAAATACATATAGCCTCTCATATGCGGGACCAAACAAAAAATTAAACTCAATAATCTTAAATAGCATAATTAATGAAATTATAGAAAACAATGTTAGAGAAAAGAAAAGTGTTTACAAACAAGCAACGAACTTTCTTGATTTTAGAATTTCTAATGTAAAGAAACAAATTGATTCACTAAATTCTCTGATTTCTAACTTTAAAATATCTCAAGGTGTATATCTGCCAATAAATCAAACCAATTCCGCACTCGATAATATAAATGAAATTGAACAAAAAATATTTTATAATTCCTTACAACATGAATTATCTGTTAAGTTATTAAAGGAAGCAGAAAAACAGAAGTCTTTTCAGTTTTTACCCAATGATATTGGCATCGAAAATGAAAATATAAATACAATGGTCACCCAGTTTAACCAAGTAATTATAGAAAAAAATAATTTATTTGGTGAAGCCCCAGAAAAAAATCCGCTAGTTATTCAATCGCAAAATCAACTCAATGATTTAAAATCTAATATTCTTAATAGCTTAAATATATATATTGATAAATTAAGAATGACATCGAATAGATATAATGACTACAAAAGAAATAGTAATTCAGTGGTTGGTGTCATCCCAATCAGAGAAGCTAAATTAGGTAATCTAGAGAAGGATCTATTACGTTTAAATGATTTGTATTCATTTTTATCTCAAAAAAATGAAGAGGCATTAATTAATTTATCATCATTAAAATCAAATATTAAGTTAATTAACGAAGTTGATTATGTTTTAGAATCAAAAAATAAAAAGTCTCAAACATTAGCCCTTATTTTAGCAGCAGGACTTTTTTTGCCTGTCGGTTTTAGTTACGGTGTATATTATATTAGAACCTATTTTGTTAGTGTAAAATATCTAAAATCAATCCTAATAGATATAAATTATTTAGGGATTTTAAAATTTAATAAAGGTGAGATTTCGAGTAAAATTAAATCACTAAATAACGAGCTTTTAAATAGAATTAATCATAACATGAATAGTCTGCTTCCGAAATCTAATAAAGGAAAGACAATTATGATTACATCATGTATTAAAAATGAAGGAAAAACATATACCGCATTTAATCTTTCAACATTTTTAGCTAGTACAGGAAAAAAAGTTCTTCTTCTAGGCGCTGATTTAGGAAATCCTGATTTATCTAAATTGTATAATGAAAAAAGCAAGAATATTAAAGGACTAACAAATATTATAAATGATCAGAACAATAATTTCAAAGAACTTTTTGAAGAATATAAAATAAATAATGACCACCTCGACACTCTTTTCGTTGGTACTAAACGACAAAATAAAAATAGTGTTTTTGATAGTCAAACATTTGATGATTTAATTTCATATTTGAAAGAAAAGTACGATTATATTATTTTTGATACTGCACCCGTTTTATATATGGTTGATTCTTTAAAGTTACTAGAAAAATTAGATTCTGTTGTCCATGTTTTTAGGAGAAATTATTCATCTAAAAAGTTAGTTAATGAACTATTAGAGTATAAAGAAAAATATGAGCTAAAGAACGTAGGTTACATAATTGTTGATGATTCCAAATCAGATAAATTTATCGATAAATATGGATATAAATATGGCTATGGATATGGATATGAATATCACGTTAAATAAATGCAATCAGTAAGCACTACCCCTTAGGTTGTATCAAAGTCCAAAACATGACACGATAACGGAAGTTAAAAGTTTTAAGACTGGCCATCTGCTAGATAAATACTCTCATCTTTAATATCTTTTTAATGCCGAAGATTATAAATACGACAATTATTGAGGAAGTTTTACAAATGGTTGTCAAATAGTTATCGCAATAACAAACAAACAAAAACTCACAAACAATTTATTATAAGTTGATTACCAGTTTTTAAAGTACTCAAGGTGGGAATCGAACCCACACTTCCGAAGAAACTGGATTTTGAATCCAGCGCGTCTACCAGTTCCGCCACTTGAGCAATTTTGGATAGCAAAAGTATAAAATAATTTTTGCTAAGCAACTAATTCATGATAAACAAACAAAATACTGACTTTAATTCTTTTTCAGTTCAAATAAATTCATAAATTTGCACACCATTTAAATAAAATGGTAAACACGTAATTTGAAGTTACAAACCAATGTCAAACGCAGCAACTGAAGCCAAAATATTTGCATGTTCTCAAAGTGAAGAACTTGCAACAAAGATAGCATCAAAATTTGGTGTTAGTCTCGGTAATGTTATTACGTCAAATTACAGTGACGGAGAGTTTCAACCATCATTTGAAGAATCAATTCGTGGTGCAAGACTATTTATAATTGGTTCTACTAATCCTGGCCCAAGAAATTTGATGGAAATGTTATTGATGATTGACGCTGCAAAACGGGCATCAGCAAGACACATCACTGCGGTTCTTCCGTATTTTGGTTGGGCGAGACAAGATCGAAAAGATAAACCTCGAGTACCTATCGCTGCAAAGTTAGTGGCTAAAATGCTAGAGGCTGCTGGAGCTACTAGAATCATTACCATGGACTTGCATGCTGATCAAATTCAAGGATTTTTTGAAAAACCAGTTGATCATTTATTTGCCTCGACCATATTTTTACCTTATTTACGGGACTTGAATTTGGAAAATTTAACGATTGCATCTCCAGACATGGGAGGTTCAAAACGTGCTTATGCATATTCAAAAGCTTTGCAAAGTGATGTGGTGATATGTTACAAGCAACGTGCGAAGGCCAATGTAATTTCTCATATGGAACTTATTGGTGATGTGACAGGTAAAAATGTGGTGCTAGTTGATGACATGGTAGACACAGCTGGCACACTTACAAAAGCAGCTGATTTGATGATGGAAAGAGGAGCATTGAGTGTTAGAGCAATTTGTACACACCCTATTTTATCTGGGAATGCTTATGAGAGAATAGAAAATTCAAAGTTAGAAGAATTGATAGTTACAGACTCTATTCCAGTAATACAAAAAAGTTCAAAAATAAGAATTCTGAGCTGTGCTGATTTGTTCGCTGATGTCATGAAAAAAGTACATCACAATGAATCGATAAGTTCTCAATTTATAATGTAAATTAATATTTAACCATAATTTTTTAAAATGAAATCAATTACAATTAATGGATCGAAAAGAGAAAGCGTAGGCAAAAAAGCAACAAAGGCCTTACGTAATGCTGGAGAGGTTCCTTGCGTTTTATACGGAGGAGATCAGCCAGTACATTTCTCAGCAACTGAATTGGCATTTTCTCAACTTGTATACACGCCGAATGCGCATACAGTTGTAATTGCTTTAGATAGTGGAGAAACTTTGAATGCTGTATTACAAGATATTCAATTTCACCCTGTAACAGACAGAATTTTACATGTAGATTTTTATCAGCTATTTGAAGATAAAGAAATTGCAATGAATATTCCTGTTCGTTTAAATGGAAATTCAAGAGGAGTTAAAAATGGAGGGGTTCTTAGAAAAAATAACAGAAAACTTCGAGTGAAAGCATTGCCATCTAATTTACCAGATACCATAGAAATTGATATTACGCCTTTAAAGATTGGTGGAAAAGTCTATGTTGGCGATTTAGATCAAGAGAACTACAGATTCTTACATACTGATAATACCGTGGTATGTCAAGTTAAGACGGCAAGAACTGCAATTGCTGAAGACGATGATGAAGATGAATTAGAAGAAGGTGAAGCAGAAGCTACAGAGGCAGCACCGGCGGCAGAATCTCAAGAGTAAGCTAAACTTATTATATAAAATGAAAAGCATTCTGTTAATTCAGGATGCTTTTTTACTTTTACATAATAAAGATGTAACATGTTTAAAATTATAAGGAGTTTATTTAAGAAAGACACCAAACTCCTAGAAGAGAATATTAAAATGAAAAAATATTTAATTGTTGGGCTTGGAAACATTGGTGAAAAGTATGAACATACAAGACATAATATTGGATTTAAAATTGTTGATTATTTCTGTTCCAAGGAAAAAATAAATTTTGTCAATGAGAAACTGGCATTTAAAGCAGAGTATAATTTAAAAGGACGAAAATTCATTTTTATCAAACCAAATACTTACATGAATTTAAGTGGTAAGGCGGTAAAGTATTGGCTTCAAAAAGAAAACGTACCGTTGGAGAATTTATTGATTATTACGGATGATTTAAATTTGCCTTTTGGACATTTTCGTGTTAAAGGGAAAGGGAGTGATGGTGGTCATAATGGCTTAAAGGATATTCAAGAAAAAATAAATACATCAGTTTATAATCGCTTGAGATTTGGAATTAGTGCAACGTTCAGTAAAGGCAAACAAGTTGACTACGTGTTAGGAGAGTGGTCTGTTGAAGAAAAAGCATCCTTGCAAGAACGTCTTGACAAATGCACTGAAATTATTAAGTCGTTTGTACTGTCTGGAGTGAACAACACAATGAATACGTTTAACGGAAAATAAAAATATTTTTTGAAGATAAAAGCTGCATCAGATTACAAATTACTTTCTAATTCAGTCGTTACAATTGGAACGTTTGATGGTGTCCATATCGGGCATAAAAAGATAATTAATCGCCTTGTTAATATTGCAAAGCAAGAGGGTCTACAGGCGGTAGTTTTGACGTTTTTTCCGCATCCTAGAATGGTGGTGCAAAGTGATACTAAAATAAAAATGTTAAATACCATTGACGAAAAAAATAAGTTACTCGAGCAACAAGGAATTGATCACTTAGTTATCAAAAAGTTTACAAAAGATTTTTCACGACTTTCTGCACAGGAGTATGTCAGAAAAGTATTGGTTGAAACACTTCATGTCAAGCATATAATTATTGGATATGACCATCATTTTGGAAGAAATAGAACAGCAAATATCCATGACTTAAAAGCATTTGGTGAAATTTATGATTTTAAAGTTACCGAAATTTTAGCTCAAGAAATTGATGAAGTCACCATAAGTTCTACCAAAATAAGACAGGCGTTAAATAGCGGTGATGTCAAAACTGCAAACACCTTTCTTGGATATAATTTTATGATTTCAGGGACAGTTGTAAAAGGCAAAGGTATAGGTAAGACTCTTAATTTCCCGACGGCTAATATTAGGATAAGTGAGTCCTATAAGTTAATTCCAAAACATGGTGTTTATGTGGTTAAAACAAGAATTCTGAACACCACTGTTTTTGGAATGATGAACATCGGTGTTAATCCCACAGTTAATGGTAAATTAAGATCTATTGAAATTCATTTTTTTGATTTCTCACAAGATATTTATGGAGTCTATCTTGAGATTGAAATTTTAAAACGTCTTAGAGAAGAACAAAAGTTTGATTCATTAGCTGAACTCGAAAAACAGCTACTTAAAGATGCAGTTGTTTCCAAGCAATTTTTACAACAAATAAATGGTTAACGACTGGCTTTACAGACATATTGACAATTCTGCGCTTTGTGTGTTTAGAATATTTTTTGGGCTGTTAATCACTCTCGAATCCTTTGGGGCTATTTTAACAGGTTGGGTAAAACAAACCTTAGTACTGCCAAGCTTCACTTTTTCATTTATTAATTTTTCATGGTTACAACCTCTTCCGGGGAATGGGATGTATATCTACTTTATTATAATGGGTGTTTGCGGTATCGCTGTTATGCTCGGCTACAGATATAGGTTGAGTATGATAGCCTTTACCGTTCTTTGGGCGGGTGTTTATTTTATGCAAAAATCATCGTACAACAATCATTATTACTTATTGGTTTTATTGAATTTATTCATGTGTTTTCTACCAGCTAATAGGTATTTTTCACTAGACGTAAAGCAAAACCCTTCGCTATTAAAACATAGTATGCCAAACTGGTGTCGTCTCATAATTATAGTTCAGTTAACCATTGTTTATGTGTATGCTTCAGCAGCAAAATTATATCCTGATTGGTTGGATACAACCGTCATGGAAATACTGATGCGAAATAAAAAAGATTATGTTTTAATTGGTGGTCTTTTACAGCAACCTTGGATCCATACTTTTTTAGCCTACGGAGGTATTTTGTTTGATTTGTTGATTATTCCATTATTACTCTGGAAACCAACTCGTAAATGGTCTTTTTGTATCGCAGTAGGTTTTCATTTATTTAATTCAATAGTCTTTCAAATAGGCATTTTTCCTTACATGTCTTTAGCGCTTTGCGTGTTCTTTTTTGACTCAAAGTTCATACAACAACTATTTTTTAGAAATAAGACTTATTACACTGAATTAGAATTAGTAATTCCAAAATATAAATCACCAATGATTTTTGTGTTGAGTTTGTTTTTTTTGATTCAAATTGGGCTGCCATTGCGACATTGGTTCATAGAAGATAATGTGTTATGGACAGAGGAAGCTCATCGATTATCTTGGCGTATGATGTTACGCTCTAAATATGGTGTAGCTCGCTACACGGTTGTTGATAAGAAAACACAAGAGAAAACAATCATAAATTTAGATGATTATTTGACAAAAAAACAAAAAAACTTAGCAAGTTCTCGACCAGATATTATTTGGCAATTTGCTCAGTATTTAAAAAACGAATTTAGTTTAAAGAATAAAGACATCGCTGTCTATGTCGACTGCCGTATTAGTGTTAATGGTAGGCCTTTGGAAGTCTTTGTTGACAATACAATTGATTTGGCGTCTGTTCAATGGAACCCTTTAAAACACAATACATGGATTTTACCTTCAAATCAAGATTATTTTACTAAGTAATTCCTTAAGTTTGTAACTTAAATAACCATTTAATGCTACAAGTACCTTTTATCAGAGACCATCAAGAACTGATTGTTAATCGCTTGAAAAAGCGCAACATTGATGCTTCAAAAATGATTGCAAATGTTATCGAATTCGATGAAGAACGAAGACAGATCCAAACAGAACTAGATAATACTCTTGCAGAATCTAACACGTTGTCTAAAGAAATTGGTCTATTATACAAAACTGGTAATATTGATGAGGCCAACTTAATTAAGGAAAAGACTGTTGAATTAAAGGTTAAAAGTAAGCATTTAACAGAACGTTTAAACACGACATCAGAAGGGCTGAAGGAGCTTCTTTACATGATTCCAAATGTGCCAAATGAGATAGTTCCAAGTGGAAATACTGAAGAAGATAATGAAATAGTTTTTCAAGGGGGGAGTTCACCTGAGTTGTCTAAAAATGCCTTACCACATTGGGATTTAGCTAAGAAATATGACATCATTGACTTTGAATTAGGGAATAAGATTGCTGGTGCAGGATTCCCAGTATACAAGGATAAAGGAGCAAGACTACAAAGAGCATTGATAAATTATTTTTTAGATAAAAATGTGGCTGCTGGTTATAAAGAAGTACAAGTTCCACATTTAGTTAATGAAGAATCGGGGTATGGGACTGGACAATTACCCGACAAGGAAGGTCAAATGTATCACGTTAATAGTAATGGTGATAATCTTTATCTAATACCGACAGCCGAGGTCCCTGCAACCAATTTATTCCGTGATGATTTATTATCTGAAAAAGACCTACCTAAAGCCATCACAGCTTACACACCTTGTTTTAGAAGAGAAGCCGGGAGTTATGGTGCGCATGTTCGAGGATTAAATAGATTACATCAATTTGATAAAGTAGAAATTCTTAGAATTGAACATCCTGAAACGTCCTATCAAGCACTTGATGCGATGGTATCTCATATCAAGGATATTTTAGAGGATTTAAAGCTTCCATACAGAATCTTAAAATTGTGTGGAGGAGATTTGGGTTTTACCTCGGCATTAACCTATGACTTTGAAGTGTTTTCAACGGCACAAGGAAGATGGTTAGAAGTATCATCTGTTTCCAATTTTGAAACGTTTCAGGCAAACCGATTAAAATTACGTTTTAAAAATAGTAAAGGCAAAAGCGAGTTAGCTCATACATTGAATGGAAGTTCTTTAGCTTTGCCTCGAATTTTAGCTGGAATTTTAGAAAATTATCAAGTTGATGAGGGCGTAAAAATACCAGATGTTCTTATTCCTTACACAGGATTTTCAATGATTCAATAAGACGATCTTAAAGAAGCCATTTTCATTGATGGATATTTAAAGATAAATTTGTTTTTAGATACAGCTTCACAGTTCCAGAAAAATTTTGACTATCATCGAACGAATTTAAAAAATGTAGTTTACTTATATTTACAGTCATGAAATACATTCTTTATCTATTTATCACATTATTTGGATTCCAGTCTTTTTCGCAAAATGAAGAGTTGGCAAAGGAGTATTTTGATAGAGGAGAGTTTCAGAAAGCCTTATTGTCTTATGAAAAATTATACAAGGAAAAGAAGGGTAATTCTAACTACTTTAATAAGATTGTGGAGATTCATCAACAATTAGAAAATTATGATATTTCAGAGAAACTTCTTGTCGGTAAATCTAAGAAAAATTCGAATCCACAATACTTGGTTGATTTAGGGTATAATTTTTATTTAAAAGGGTTTCAAAATGAGGCAGAAAAGCATTACGAACGAGCGGTTTTAAAAATTGAAGATCGACCAGTTTATGGTTATTATGTTGCCAGACGTTTTGAAGCTTATGCACTAATCAATTTTGCAGCTCGTGCTTATGAAAGAACAATGGAGCTACGCCCTGATGCCAATTATCATGCACAACTTGCTAGAATTTACGGAGAACAAGGTCTCCTTGAAAAAATGTTTGTGCATTACCTCGACTTTCTAGAGATAAAAAGTTCTTATGTGAGTCAGGTTAAACGGTCATTTAGTGATTACATCACTGAAAACGCTGATGGCAATAACAACATCATGTTGCGCAAAATTCTAATAAAGAAGATGCAATCACAACCAAATGTTTTATGGAATCAATTGTTGAGTTGGTTGTACATACAACAGCGAGATTATTCTAAAGCATTTGCACAAGAAAAAGCAATTTACTTAAGAGAACAGGGGTCATTAAGCGGTATTTTAGAATTGGGTAATGTAACTTTAAAAGAAAATTATCCAGATATCTCTCAGGTTATTTTAACCTACTTGATCGACAACGCTGATGATATTGAAACGATTATAGAAGCTCACAAAAAACGTTTAGAACTTCAAATACAATTTGCAGAACCAAAAGTATATGAGGAAATTAACCAGAAATATCATGACATTATAATTACCTACGAGTACTCACAAGAAGTAATTGATATCATGATTTCTCATGCTCATTTTAAAGCATTTTATTTAAACAAATCATTAGAAGCGATAACGTATCTCAAAAAGATGCTCAAAATGAATTTTAATGATTTTCAAAATGCCAGAATAAAGCTAGAATTAGGTGATATTTTAGTTTTTCAACAGAAGTTCAATGAAGCACTAATTTATTATTCTCAGATTCAAGCTAATTTAAAAAACAGTGTGTTGTCTCAGGAGGCTAGATTTCGAGTAGCCAAGACGAGTTACTACAAGGGAGATTTTAAATGGGCAGAATCGCAATTAAAAGTACTGAAGGCCTCCACTTCACAGCTCATAGCAAATGATGCATTAGATTTAAAATTACTAATATCGGACAACAAGTACGAAGATTCTACACAAACTGCTTTAAAATTATATGCAAAAGCAGACTTGTATGCATATCAAAATAAAACTATTGAGGCGATTGTATTGCTTGATGATATTTTAGAAAATCATAAAACTGAAACTATTGTTGATCAAGCTCTTTACAAACAAGCACAATTGTACGAGAAACAAAAAGAGTATTTAAAAGCAGAGAAGAATTATAAAGCCATAATAGCCAATTATAAAGAGGATATTTTGGCTGATGACGCTTATTTTGCCCTTGCTGAGTTATACAACAATGTGTTGAGTAGGCCCATCGAGGCTCAAGGGTACTATGAGCAAATAATTTTTAATCATGCTGATAGTATTCATTTTATAGAGGCTAGGAGGAAATTTAGGGAATTACGTGGTGATGATTTAAACTAATGTTTAAATCTATAAGAAACTTTTTATGATTATATTGTTGACAAGATGTCTTTAAATGAAGTTGATAACAAAGCAAAATGAATCCTAAAATAATCTATAACGTTACCGTAAACATTGATGAAAGCATTCATGAAGAATGGAAGTTTTGGATAAAAAAGCATATTCTGGAGGTTTTGGCTACAGGAAAGTTTTTATCTGCTAAACTTACCCGAGTATTGATTGAGGAGGACCTTGGAGGTGTCACGTACTCCATTCAATACACAGCAAAATCTCGTCAGGCATTAAACTTGTACTACCAAGAAGATGCAGAGCGACTTCGTAAGGAGGCAGTGCTCAAATTTGCTGATAAAATGTTGGCATTCAGAACAGAGTTAGAAGTTATTGACGAATATTTAGATACTTAAAATAAATGTCAGTACGAGCAAAAAAACATTTAGGACAACATTTCTTAGAAGATGAAACAATTGCAAAAAAAATAGCAGATACGCTACAAGGTTTTGGATACGATTTTATATTAGAAATTGGGCCAGGTATGGGTGTGCTAACAAAATATCTCCTTACAAAACAGCCAACAACCTATGTTATTGAAATAGATTCAGACTCTGTGGCTTATTTAAAGTTGAATTATGTAAACTTACATTCAAATATTATTGAGGAAAATTTTTTAACCTTTGATTTGAATCAAATTTTTAGAAATAAGCCTTTTGCAATTATTGGTAACTTTCCTTACAACATTTCCACACAAATTGTATTTAAAACTCTTGAAATGCGATTTCAAATCCCAGAGTTTGCAGGAATGTTTCAAAAAGAAGTTGCTCAACGAATTTGCGAAAAAGAAGGAAGTAAAGTTTATGGAATCCTTTCTGTTTTGACGCAAGCTTTTTATGATGCAGAATATTTATTTACAGTTCCCCCCGAGGTATTTAACCCTCCGCCAAAAGTAAATTCTGGTGTTCTTAGATTAACCAGAAAAGAGGATTTCCGTTTGTCTTGTGATGAGAACTTATTTTTTAAAGTGGTAAAAATAGGATTTCAGCAACGTCGTAAAACTCTTCGAAACAGTTTAAAAACCTTTAATCTATCTGATAATTTAAAAGCAAATGCTATATTTGGCAAACGGCCAGAACAATTGAGTGTAAATTCATTTGTGAAATTGACCAATTTAATTCAGAACGATACAGAAAAATAAATCATCTGCTGTCTTAACAGACTATCTGACCCATGTTAGACGAGAAAGAAAACATACAGTTTCAACTAACGGAACATCTCATTGAGCGTGTCGAGCATTTAATCGCTAATGAACGTGATAAGGAGTTGCAATTATTTTTGGATGATTATCACTACGCTGATATTGCCGAAATTCTTGACGAATTAAATGAAGATCAAGCGCTTTACATCATTAAATTATTAGATTCAGATACGACAGCCGATGTCTTAATGGAACTTGATGAGGATATTCGAGAGAAAGTTCTTGAAAATCTATCAGCTAAAGAAATTGCAGAGGAAATAGAAGAATTAGATACGGATGATGCCGCCGACATGATTTCAGAGTTGTCTGAAGAGCGTCAAGAGGAAGTGATTTCTAAAATAGAAGATGAAGAGCACAAGGCAGAAATTGAAGAATTACTTACTTATGATGAGAATACGGCGGGAGGGTTGATGGCTAAAGAACTTGTAAAGGTTTATGAAACTTGGACAGTTGCAGGTTGCATGAGAAGAATTCGAGGACAAGCGGAAGATGTGACAAGAGTTCATTCCATATATGTGGTAGATAGAGAGGAAAAATTAATAGGTAGATTATCACTAAAAGACTTAATTGTTGCAAAAAGCGATACTAAAATTGCCGAAATTTCTAATAGCAATGTTGATTATGTCAATGTTCAAGACGATGCCGAGGATGTTGCAAAAGTGATGCAAAAGTACGATTTAGAGGCCATTCCAGTAGTTGATAATCAACAGACCTTATTGGGGAGAATTACCATTGATGATATTGTGGATGTTATAAAGGAGGAAGCTGAAAAAGATTATCAATTAGCAGCAGGTATTACCCAAGATGTAGAAGCAGACGATAGCATTCTTGAACTTACAAAAGCGCGACTACCGTGGCTTTTTTTAGGACTTGTAGGTGGTATTGGAGCTTTTATTATTATGGATTTTTTTGAAGAGAAATTACATGGAGAAGCTGTCATTTTATTTTTGTTTACGCCATTAATAGCGGCGATGGCAGGTAATGTAGGGGTGCAATCAAGCGCCATTATTGTTCAGGGTCTAGCGAATGATGATGTGAAAGGGAGCATTAATAATCGTTTAATTAAAGAGATGCTTTTAGCTACTTTAAATGGTGTCATTCTTTCTATTGTTTTATTTCTATTTGTTTATGCTTGGCAGTTCGATGTAAAATTGGCTTTAGCAATTTCTGTATCTCTTGTGGCTGTTGTTATCATTGCCGGTTTAGTAGGGACATTTATTCCATTATTTTTAGACAGACGTGATATTGATCCAGCGATTGCTACGGGACCGTTTATTACAACGAGTAATGATATTTTTGGAATTGTAATCTACTTAATAATATCTAAATTCATTTTAGGGATTTAATCTTATGTTGTTTATTCATGAAAGCAATTAATATCTCAGAAAAATTCACAAAATTTGATGCATATTGGCATCCTCGTCAACTAGCTATTGTTGATGATATGCAGGTTATTTTAGCGAAACTTAAAGGAGAATTTGTATGGCATCACCACGAGCACGAAGATGAGCTATTTCAAGTCATTAAAGGTACCTTGTATATGCAATTTAGAGATAGAACAGAAATTGTAAATGAAGGTGAAATTATTGTTGTTCCAAAAGGAGTTGAACACAATCCAAGCACAAAAAATGGTGATGAAGTACATGTGTTGTTGTTTGAAAAAGTAACAACGTCTCACACAGGTAATGTCACGCACGAGAAAACAAAATCATATTACCCTAAAATTTAGATGAGAATCCTTCATCTTGATACCAACCATCCATTACTAATCCAACAATTAGATGCCATTGGTTTTGTAAACCATGAAGATTACACATCATCAAAAGGTGAGATAGAAACGAAAATTTCTGAATATGATGGTCTTATTATAAGAAGTCGTTTCTCAATTGACAAACAATTTATAGAGAAAGCAACGAGACTAAAGTTTATTGGACGCGTGGGAGCTGGAATAGAGAATATTGATTCTAATTATGCTCAATTAAAAGACATCACGTTGTTGTCTGCCCCTGAAGGTAATCGTAATGCTGTCGCCGAGCACGCACTTGGAATGTTGTTGTCCTTATTCAATAATCTCAAAAAGGCGGATACTGAAGTTCGAATGGGATTATGGAATCGAGAGTCAAATCGTGGCGTAGAACTCGATGGTAAAACAGTTGGAATCATTGGTTATGGGAACATGGGAAAATCCTTTGCTCAAAAATTAAAAGGGTTTAACGTCGAAGTGTTATGTTATGATATTGCACCTAATGTCGGAGATGATTATGCTCGTCAAGTGACGTTGAAAGAATTTAGGAGTAAAGTTGATGTTGTGAGTTTGCATACACCGCAAACAGTGCTAACTGTAAATATGATTAACACTGAATTTATAAAAGCATTCAAAAAATCTTTTTGGTTAATTAATACAGCAAGAGGTAAAAGTTTGGTCACCGAAGATTTAGTTGTTGCACTTAAAAATGGTAAAATTTTAGGAGTAGCTTTGGATGTGTTAGAATATGAAAAATCATCATTTGAAAATTTATTTGTAAATCAAATGCCTGAGGCATTTCACTATCTAATTAACTCAGATAAAGTGTTGTTGACGCCACATATTGCAGGATGGACTCACCAAAGTAAGGAATCTTTAGCACAAATTTTAGTCGCAAAAATTAAAGATAAATTTTACTCTTAATGAACATGTTAAAACAATGTCATCATGTTATTTAAAGAGGACTCCCCAAATAACTATATCAATTAGATTCCTGCAGGACTCAATGAAATATAATTAATATCTGTTTATAAGGCACTCAGTTTATTAAAAAAGTTGGGAAACTAAAATCATTTAATTTAGAATCAGAAATTAAATTTGAATTTGGCAACGTTACATTTAGAATAGCGTAATTGTTTGTTAACAATTATGAAACATTTGAGAATAATTTAATTCTTAAGTTCGGCGTTGTAAAAACTGATTGTAAGACAAAAAATATTTGTTGCATTCAGGATACTAATACCATTATAATTAAAAAAAATATGGCCTATAATTCATCGGACACTAACTACTGCCAATAAAATAAAATCAGGTTATTTGTCAAATAATCTTTTTAAAGTTTGTGACATCTATGAGTCCGAGGTAATTTTAAAAAAAATAGTCAATGATGAAAAACATCCTAGTATTATGCACAGGGAATTCCTGTAGAAGTCAAATGGCACACGGTTATTTAAACCATCTTACGGAAAGACAAAGAGTAAATGTATTTAGTGCTGGTATTGAAACGCATGGTTTAAACCCAGGAGCCGTATCTATCATGAAAGAGGATGGGATAGATATTTCAACACATACATCAAATCATGTTGATGAATATGCAACAATTAATTTTGATTACATAGTAACTGTATGCGACCATGCCAATGAGAACTGTCCCTACATACCAAGTAAAAATGCAGTTAGATTGCATCATAATTTTTTTGATCCTTCAAAAGTTAAGGGAACAGAAATCGAAAAACACGATGCGTTTTTAAAAGCGAGAAATGAGATAAAAGAGTATTTTAAATACTTTGTAATTGAAAATTTAATCTGATTCTTGTGTTGTAATATTTGAAAAATCACGCTCCAACTCTGCTTGAAATTCTTCCATTACAGGACGAACAGTACTGTCGGGTAAATCAGAAATTTTGATATACATAAGGCCATCAACGGCGTTGTTAAATAAGGGGTCTACATTAAAACCAACCAATCGTGCGTTTTGTTTAATGTATTTTTTTAATAAAACGGGAAGTCTTAAGGCTCCTGGTTCAACCTCATCGATTATTTTATCAAATTTATTAAGGTCTGCAGCAGTTGCATCAAAAACAAAGTCTTTATCAGCATCTTTTAATTTGACTTTGAATTCTTTTTTTGGATGTACATATTGCGCGATGTAAGGATCGTAATAGTGGGATTTCATAAATTCAATCATCAACGATTTAGAAAAATTGGAAAATTGATTACTAATACTTACGCCTCCAATGAGAAATTTATGCTGAGGAAATCGCAATGTCGTATGCACTATGCCCTTCCAAAGTAAAAATAAGGGCATGGGTTTTTGTTGGTATTCTTTAATGATAAACGCTCTGCCTAATTCAATTGATTGACTCATCATATTATAAAGCTCCGGTTCAAATCGGAATAAATCTTGCAGATAAAAACCGTCAATTCCAAATTTTTTAAAAATTTCTGAACCTAACCCCATTCTGTAAGCACCCACTAATACTCTTGCTTTATTATCCCAGAGGAACATATGGTGGTAATGTGAATCAAATTTGTCCAAATCAATTGCCTCATTCGTGCCTTCTCCAACTTCACGAAATGTGATTTCTCTCAAACGACCTATTTCTCTCAAGGTATGTTCTATTTTATGTGCAGGTGCAAGGTACACCTCGTAGTTTTTACTTGTTAATAAGCGACAATTATGTTTATTGAGCTCGCTGATTTCTGAAATCATTAATGTTGTTTCTACCGGCGTTACAATTTTCTTTATTTTTTTTGGAACTTTTAAGGTAGACGAAATGTGCTCTAGACGGTTAGGTTTGTCCTCGAAGGCATGCGACAACATATATGTCTTTTTACGGATAAATTCTGAAAAACCTTGTAATGTATCATGTTCCTCTTGATCAGTCACTGAAATTTGCTTTCCAATTCTCACTTTTATGACACGTCGCTTTTGTGTGAGTAATTCTGAGGGTAATTTGGCAGTTCTAAAGGTGTCGTTTATTTTAGATAATTGGTAAAATAATTGACTGTTTTTTGCGTGAAAATAAATTGGCACGATTGGGACTTTCGCTTTTTTAGCTAATTTCATTGCAGGTTCCTCCCACGGTTTATCAACCACTAGCTTGCCATCTTTGTAAGTAGATACCTCTCCAGCAGGAAAAATACCAAGAGGTTTACCGTCTTGCAAATGAAGTAATGAGTTTTTAAAACCTGTAATACTTGATTTCAAATCTTTTCTGTCTTCAAATGGGTTGACAGGAATGATATGCGGTTTTAATGGTTCAATCCGGTGTAATAAAAAATTTCCAATAATTTTAAAGTCACTCCGTTGTTCAAGCATTAACTTTAGTAAAAGTATGCCATCGATACCTCCAAGGGGATGATTAGAAATAGTGATATACGCACCATTTTTAGGAAGTCTTTTTAGGTCTTCTTCAGGGATCTCAAATTTTATTTGAAAATCATTAATTAATGCATTTAAAAAAGAAGTGTCTTTTAGGTGTTTGTTCCTATTGTATATGTTATTTATTGCTGAGATATTTAGCAACTTCATTAATAACCATCCAAAGAAAGTTCCAATAAATCCATATTTGTCAAAATGTATCGCTTTTGCGACTTCCTTAGCGGTAACGAGGCTCATTTTATATAATTGAAAAGATTATCAAAACTACACATTTATTTAGTTACAATTTGAACAGTTTCGTTATGAATTTGTTTTAGTAAAATTGTTTTTTGTTCTTCCAATTGTGTGATGGCATTATCATTATAATGGCGAATAGTATAAAGATCGACATTTGTATTGCAGATGACTTTAAATTTTGCTTTTAAATGTAAGACAAGTTTGTTGAGATTGTTGTAATTATTTTCGATACAGACAGAAAAGCTAATGGCTGAATTTTGAATGACATCTACTTTCATTTTGTATAAATGTAACAATTGAAAAATTTCACTAATATTTTCTTCTAACATAAAACTAAAATCTAACGAAGATAGTTCAATAAGTACTTGATTTTTTTTAACGATGAAGCATGGAATTAGGGGGTCTATTTTTTTGCTTTTACCAATGCAAGTGCCATCTTCTTTGGGATTTAAAAAGGATTTTACAAAAAATGGAATTTCCTTTTGTTGCAGAGGTTGTAATGTTTTGGGATGGATTACAGAAGCACCGTAAAAGGCAAGTTCTATTGCCTCACGATATGATATTTCCTTTAATAATTGAGGGTTTTGAAAATATCTGGGATCTGCATTTAACACTCCGGGAACATCTTTCCATATAGTGACGCTATTAGCGTTTAAACAATAAGCAAGAATTGCAGCTGTATAATCACTTCCCTCTCTGCCTAAAGTTGTCGTAAAATTATTGGAATCACTTGCAATAAAACCTTGTGTGATATTTAATGTATTCGTCTTAATTTGTTTTGAAATTAAAGCTTGTGTTGCTTTCCAATTTACTTTGGCATTTCGATAATAATTATCTGTTTTTATGAATTCTCTAATGTCTAACCATTGATTTTTAATGCCAATCTCATTTAAATAGGCACTTATAATTAAGGTGGAAATTAACTCTCCAAAACCAACAACTTGATCATATACAAAATTATAGTCTGGCGATTTATTACTACTAAAAAAAGTCGTTAACTCAATAAATAGATTATTAATTTTGGAAAATATTGGATGACTTTCTGTCTTAAATAATTGAGATAAAATCTCATTATGACTTGTATGTATTTCTTGTAGGGAATTTTTAAATTCTGAATAATTATCAAAGTAGTTTTGAATCACTCGTTCCAAAGTATTAGTGGTTTTTCCCATGGCAGAAACAACAATCAACATATCTTCATGGCCAGTTTCATTTAAAACCTTGACTAAATTTTTTACACCCTCAGCATCTTTAACTGATGCTCCACCAAATTTAAAGACGCGCATTAATTCAATTTTGTTATATAAGTTTCAATCCCTTTTTCATCTAAATGAACAACATTCCAATTGCGTAAAACTTTAGCGCCTTGTCGCTCATATAATTTTATGGCACCATTATTCCAACTTATAACTTCCCAATTGATGCGCTTTACTTTTAAATGATAACCATATTTAACGACTTCATCAAGTAATGCTGTACCAATACCATGGCCTCTCATTTTTTGAGTTACAATTAAGTCTTCAAGATGTAATATTTTCCCTTTCCAAGTTGAAAACCGGTTATATATTAAGGCAGTGCCAACAACCTTGTCATCAACTGTAGCGACAAAACATTTAAAGGCTGGGGTGCCTTGAAAACCGTCCTCTATGAGAGATTGTTCTGTAATTTCGACTGCGTTGGGCTCTTTTTCAAAAACAGCAAGTTCTACAATTAATTGCAAAACGGCGGACATGTCTTTTGAAGAGGCATTTCTAATCTTAAAATTCATATAACGAAAATCATATTCAAATATAACGAAAGCGATTATTTTAGTTCAATTATATTTTTACGAAATCGTTGTAGTTGACCAAAAAAGACGATATTTGCAGCATCTTAATTCATAATATTCACATGTCTCAAAGAAATCAAACTTTAGGAGAATTTATCATTGAAAATCAAAATTCTTTTAAGTATACTTCAGGAGAATTATCTCGATTAATAAATGCCATAAGACTTGCAGCTAAAGTTGTCAATCATGAAGTTAATAAGGCTGGTTTAGTTGATATTATTGGAACATCGGGTGATACTAATATTCAGGGTGAGGACCAACAAAAACTTGATATTTACGCTAATAATTTATTTATAAAAGCCATGACTAGACGAAATATCGTCTGTGGAATAGCGAGTGAGGAGGAAGACCATTTTGTTGCTATTAATAGTCAAGACGAAAATAATCAAAATAAATATGTTGTATTAATTGATCCATTAGATGGATCATCTAATATCGATGTCAATGTTTCTGTTGGAACTATTTTTTCTATCTACAGACGTGTAACTGAAGTGGGAACGCCAGTAACTATTGATGACTTTTTACAAAAGGGACATAAACAGGTTGCAGCAGGCTATGTGATTTATGGTACTTCAACGATGTTGGTTTATACAACGGGAGATGGGGTTAACGGATTTACTCTGAACCCTGCGATTGGCACCTTTTATTTATCCCATCCAAACATGCAATTTCCACAAGACGGAAAAATTTATTCAGTTAATGAGGGTAATTACATTCACTTTCCACTAGGGATTAAAAATTATATAAAATACTGTCAAATGGAAGAGGGTGACCGACCTTACACAAGTCGTTATATTGGATCATTAGTGTCCGATTTTCATAGGAATATGATTAAAGGGGGTATATATATGTATCCCAAAAGCTCTAAAAATTCAAATGGTAAATTACGACTGCTGTATGAGTGTAATCCAATGGCATTTATAGCTGAACAAGCTAACGGTCTCGCAAGTAATGGTTATACTAGAATCATGGATATCCAACCAAAAGAATTACACCAGCGTGTTCCTTTTATTTGTGGCAGTAAAAAGATGGTCTTAAAGGCAGAGGAGTTTATGACGTAAATAGCGCCATGATGTCAAACCCCTTTCGAAACGATGGTGCTGTTTATCGCACTATTTGAATCAAAAAGGTGTTTATGAACTTAATAGGGACTATTGATTCATTGTTTTCATTTGTTCGATAAAATCATCTAAAGATATGTTGTTATGAACTAAATTGAGAGCCTTATCTACTATGTAATTTACGTTATCAGGATTGAATCCTAAACCAATAGATAATTTTTTCAACATTTTTAACTGATCATCACCTTCAATATGATCTGCCCATACCATTCTAGTTAAATCAAATAGACGTTCAAGCCTGTTGTCATAGGAGGTTGGTGGATTTATAGGATGGGTTTTAAAGTCTTTCAGTATTTGAGTGTAATCATTTTCTGAAATATTTAGATTTCGTGCTAATCGATCTAGAAATGCTCTCTCGGAATCATTTATAATTTCATCGCTCATAGCAATTCTCACAATCGCAGCAAAATGATCTTCATTTCGCTTTTTAAACCCACTATCGAATAAATCTGAAATTGACATATATTTTTGATTTTTTTACAAATACAAATATAAGACTAATAACGTTTTTAAAAACATAAAAATTAGAATTCTAACAAACAATTATTTTATATTTGACAAAATTTTTTCTGAGTGAGTAGAACTCTTATCTCTCAAAACTTTGAACAGTCTCTGCAGTTCCAGAAACTGAGGGAGTCTCTATGTCAAAATGATTCTGAGATTCTATTAAAAGGCCTTGTTGGCTCATCACTGTCATTCGTTATTGCGAAGTTGTTCAAACAAAGTGAGACCCCATTTTTACTGGTTTTTAATGATAAAGAAGAAGCTGCATTTTTCTTAAATGATTTGGAAACATTAGTGTCTGAAAAGGATGTGATGTTTTATCCAGGAAGCTACAGGCGACCTTATCAAATTGAAGAAACCGAAAATGTGAATGTCCTTTTGAGAGCAGAAGTCCTAAATCGAATTAATTCACGTAAGAAGCCTGCGCTAATAGTTACCTATCCCGATGCGCTTTTTGAAAAAGTAGTTACCAGAAAAGAACTAGAACGAAATACATTAAAAATTCGAATTGGTGATAAAATTTCAATTGATTTTGTAAATGAAATGCTTTTTGAATACAATTTTAAACGTGTTGATTTTGTAACTGAACCTGGAGAATTTTCTGTTAGGGGAGGTATTGTTGATGTGTTTTCTTTCTCTCACGATGAACCGTATAGAATCGAGTTTTTTGGTGATGAGGTTGACAGTATAAGAACTTTTGATGTTGAAACGCAACTCTCAATAGTCCATGTTAAAAAAATTGGAATTATTCCTAATGTAGCGAATAAATTTTTAGAGGAAAAAAGACAAAGTTTTTTACGATACATACCCCAGAAAACGATGGTTTTTATTAAAAACAAGGGGTTGACTTTTTCTCGTATAGAGTCGTTTTTCGAGAAAGCTAAAGTAGCTTTTAAAAATTTAAGTACTGACATTAATCATGCAAAGCCTAATGAATTGTTTTGTGATGCCGCACTATTGAGGTCGCAATTAGATTTATTTAGTGTGATAGAATATGGTAATAATGTCTCCTTGTCAAAGGATATTTCTGCAACAGAAATTGTGTTTAACACTTCTCCTCAGCCGGCTTTTAATAAACAATTTAATTTGTTGATAGAGAACTTGAAGCTAAATCACCAAAAAGGATATTGTAATTTTATTTCTTGTATTTCCGAACAGCAGGCAAAACGTTTCGATGATATTATAGCAGACGGAGGTCATGATGTTCATCATAAGACTATTGTACTTTCGTTATATAAAGGATTTATTGATCACGATAATAAAGTTATTTGTTATACAGACCATCAAATTTTTGAGAGGTATCATAAATTTCATTTAAAAAATGGCTATGCAAAAAAACAAGCGATCACCCTAAAAGAGTTGACTAATTTAGATATTGGAGATTATGTCACTCATATTGATCATGGGATAGGTCGTTTTGGAGGTCTACAAAAAATTGATGTTGAAGGAAAAAAGCAAGAGGCAATAAAGTTAATTTATGGTGAGCGTGATGTATTATATCTAAGTATTCATTCTCTTCATAAAATCACCAAATTTAATGGAAAAGATGGAAAGCCTCCCAAACTTTACAAGTTGGGAAGTAAGGCATGGAAAACCTTAAAACAAAAAACCAAATCACGAGTTAAGGAAATTGCATTTAATCTTATAAAGGTCTATGCAAAACGCAAGCTTGAAAAAGGATTTCAATATCAAGAAGATAGTTATATGCAACATGAATTAGAAGCTTCATTTGTATATGAAGACACTCCTGATCAGATATCGGCAACTGCTGATATTAAATCAGATATGGAAAGTGAGCAACCCATGGATCGTCTCATATGTGGAGATGTCGGATTTGGTAAAACGGAAGTTGCTATTCGCGCAGCATTTAAAGCTGTAGATAATGGAAAACAAGTAGCTATTTTGGTCCCAACAACCATTTTAGCATACCAACATTTTCGAACGTTATCAAAACGTCTTAAAGACTTTCCTGTAACAATTGATTATTTGAATAGATTTAGGACCACAAAACAAAAGCGGGAAACATTAGAAGATTTAGAGAATGGTAAAGTTGATGTGATTATAGGGACTCATCAATTAGTCAACAAAACCGTTAAGTTTAAAGATTTAGGATTACTAATTGTAGATGAGGAGCAAAAATTTGGAGTTGCGGTTAAAGAAAAATTAAAAACAATAAAAGAAAATGTTGATGTTTTAACCCTAACAGCTACACCAATTCCTAGGACACTTCAATTTAGTTTAATGGCTGCTCGAGATTTATCTGTAATTACGACTCCACCTCCAAATAGATTTCCAATTGAAAGTCATGTTATTCGTTTTAATGAGGAAACTATACGAGATGCAATAAGTTATGAAATACAGCGTGGAGGACAGACCTTCTTTATTCACAATCGAATTGAAAATATAAAGGAGGTTGCGGGTATGATTCAACGCCTAGTTCCAGACGCCAAAATAGGTATTGGTCATGGTAGAATGGAAGGAAAAAAATTAGAACAGTTAATGCTCGCATTCATGAATGGTGAATTTGATGTTCTTGTGAGTACAACAATTGTTGAAAGTGGATTAGATGTGCCCAATGCCAATACAATTTTTATCAATAATGCCAATAACTTTGGATTGAGTGATTTGCACCAAATGCGAGGACGTGTCGGGAGAAGTAATAAGAAGGCATTTTGCTATTTTATTACCCCTGATTATTCGGCCATGACCAATGATGCAAGAAAACGAATAACAGCATTAGAGCAACATACAGAGTTGGGCAGTGGCTTTAATATTGCCATGAAAGATTTAGAAATTCGTGGAGCGGGTGATTTATTAGGAGGAGAACAAAGTGGTTTTATTAATGAAATAGGGTTTGAAACATATCAAAAAATATTAAATGAAGCGATTGAAGAATTGAAAGAGACAGAGTTTAAAGAGCTTTATGAAAACGACAGCAACGAAAAAAAATATGTGAACGACATTACCATTGATACAGATTTTGAATTGCTTTTTCCTGATGATTATGTCAATAATATTTCTGAACGACTCAACTTATACACTGCGTTAAACGGGTTGAAAACAGAAGAAGACTTAGAAGATTTTCAATTAAAATTAATCGATCGTTTTGGAGAATTACCTGTTCAAGTTGAAGATTTACTCAATAGTGTAAGAATAAAATGGGTTGGTACACAACTAGGTTTTGAGAAATTAGTAATGAAACAAAACAAAACTATTGGTTATTTTATAAAAGATCAACAAAGTAGTTTCTATCAAAGTTCTAATTTTACTAAAATATTAAGCTATGTACAAAGTCATTCAAGCACATGCAAAATGAAAGAGAAGGAAACACGTCAAGGGTTGAGGTTACTTCTTATTTTTGATAAAGTTAAATCTGTTGAAGAAGCGTTAAAAGTGCTACAGCCAATATTGGAATAATCACCTCTTAAAGTTACAGGTTGTATGTTTATGTAAATTGGAACAAAGGATGTTAAAAGAATTAATGATGTTTTTGTTTTTTGTACCGGTTACGATATCGGCGCAATTCTCTATTCAAGGTTTGTTTTCACCTGCAGAGTCCTACAATTACGTCTTGATCTATCAAGTAACGCCAAATGCTCACAATTATGTTGGGAATGCAGAAATAAAGAATGGTAAATTTCATTTTGAATTAGACTCCACAAATCCAAAAGGCATTTATAAATTGGTTTATGCTTTACCGCAAGAGGACTATAATTTTGATATCATTTACAGTGCGGAAGAAGACATAGAATTTAGTTTTGATCAAGAAACAGGTGTTCGTTTTGTTAAGTCTTCTGAAAATATGTTAGTGAGCTCTTACACCCGAGATATGAATATGGTTAATCAGGAGATAGACGCTTATTTTTCTAAGTCAAAATCTCTAGATCGTGTTATTTTGAGGAATTTATTTTCAAAAAAAATAGAAATTCAAGATATTTATGAAAATAATGCAATTGAGACAATTGCACTGTCATTTATTAAATCGAGTAAATCTTATGTGCCTGACAGTTACACAACGCTTGATGATTATTATAAAAATCTCAAAAGAGATTATTTTATTCATGTAGATTTCAGTGATGTTTATTTACAAAGTTCAAACTTTTTGATTGACCGAATCAGCCATTATATTTTTGAAAACGATGATGTAAAAACTAGTGACATGCTTAAGTATCAAAACCGTGTTGATGATGTCTATGTGGCCTTGAAGAAAGCAAAAGTTAACACCAAAATAGCATTATTATTCCAATTATGGCAACAAATGGTAGACTTTGGGTTAGATGCTACGGCAAACTATATATCTAATCGATATTTATTAAATCTTTTAAATAATCATGGCAATTCAGAGCTAGCAGGTCTTCTTAAGAATTTTCAAAACATTTCTCTTGGTTCGATTGCTCCAGATTTTTTTTGGCAACAAAGTAATGAAGATACTAGTTCAAAAATAACCTTAAAATCCTTAAATGTTGCAAAAAGATATATTATTGTTTTTTGGAGTAGCAGTTGCAGTCATTGCCAGGAAGAGATACCAGAATTGAGAAGGTTTTTAGAGTCAAAAAGTGAAGAAAAAATTCAGGTTATCGCTGTAGGCTTAGAGGAGACCTCATTTAATTGGAGCAACTTAATTCTTGACTACCCTAACTTCATACATGTTTTAGGATTAGGAAAATGGACAAATGAAATTGCTTTAAAATATAACGTGAGTGGTACACCAACTTATTTTATTCTAAATGAGGATAAAGAAATCATATTAAAGCCTGATAGTCTTGACGAGCTCAAGGAGTATTTTAGGTATTAAAAATAGTAGAAAGCATTTTCTATGTGGTTAATTTTAAAAGAGTCTTGAGTTTTTATAATTGCTACAATATCAAAACGAACCTCTTCATCCAAATTATTTTTTAGCATAAATGCATTTGCAGCGTTAACTAGTCTTGAGATTTGTTTTGGTTTTACAAAATTTTGTGGCTCTCCAAATTTTGAAGTTGAGCGTGTTTTAACTTCTACTACAATAAGAACTTGTTTGTGTTTTGCAATGATATCAATTTCATGTTTTTCAAATCTGAAATTTTTCTCTAAAATAACATAACCTTTTTTAATTAAATATTCTACAGCCAATTGTTCACCAAGAATACCAAGGTCATTATGTCGTGCCATCGTTAATTATGAAAAATCACTGATGAGGATTCTTCATCAACGGTTAATTTAATCGTTCTACCTAAAATGAGAGCTCTGTTATCTTGCTCGTGACCTGCGGGGAAATTAAATAAAATCGGGAAGTCATATTCTTGTAAGACATCAAGGATGAGTTTTTCAATACTTGAGCCCCAGGATGTCGTATTTTTACGAATATTACTCATGTCTCCCACAATTAGACCTTTGCAGTCATCAAAATATCCTGCACGTTTTAAACTATACAACATGCGATCAATATGATACTTATACTCGCCAACCTCTTCGATGAAAAGAATGTTTCCAGAAACGTTAAGACTTGTTTTTGACCCTAACATCGTGTGTAGTAAGGTTAGATTTCCACCCACCAGAGGTGCTGATGCTTCCCCAATTTTGTTGTATTCAGAGCTCGGTATTTCATAATTTGGGACTATTCCAAACAATGTGGCTTTAAACGATTTAATAGTTTCATCAGTTTCTGATAAATCGTCAGTTAAGCTTGTACACATCATAGCATGAATCGATTCACTTCCTAAATTGTTTAATTGATTGTGAATCGCTGTAATATCTGAATATCCAATAATCCATTTAGGGTTTTTTTTGTACTCAGTATAATCTAATTGATCAAGTATTCTAACCGTGCCATAACCACCTCTAGCACACCAAATTGCTTTTATATTGGGATTATCTAAAGCATTTTGAAAATCTAACGTACGCTCATAATCTGTTCCTGCAAAATGATTTGCTTGCTTATAAACGTTGTTTCCAATCATAACATTGAGACCCCAACTTTGGAGCAATCTTTTTGATTCATTTATTTCTTTTGTGCGATTATTTAAAACTCCAGATGGCGCAACTATAGCAATTGTGTCTCCAGTATTTAAATAAGGTGGTTGCAACAATGTTTCCGGTGTTTTGATTGAATTGGGATTATCTGAAGACTGCGCGAAAACTAAGTTTTGACAGCAGATTATCACACACGATGTTGTAATTAATAAGCTTTTAAAATTCATTTAAGAGGCTTTTTGTAAATATAACGAAGTTCTAATTAATTTGGTTTCTCAAAGGTTTACAAATTGTGTATTTTTGAATCTTCAAAAGAAATAATAATGTCAAAAAGATATACAATTACTGCAGCATTGCCTTACACCAATGGTCCAATTCATATTGGACATTTAGCTGGAGTATATGTTCCTGCAGATATTTATGCAAGGTATCAAAGATTGCAGGGTCGAGATGTTGCTTTCATTTGCGGTAGTGACGAGCACGGTGTACCCATTACAATTAAAGCAAAAAAAGAAGGAGTCAGTCCTCAAGACATTGTTGATAAATATCACGCAATCATAAAGCAATCATTTAAAGATTTTGGAATTTCATTTGATAATTATTCAAGAACGTCTGCGAAAATTCACCATGAAACAGCTTCAGAATTTTTTAAAACTCTTTACGATAAAGATGAGTTTGTTGAGGAAGTTACCGAGCAATTTTATGATGTTGATGCAAATCAATTTTTGGCAGATAGATTTATTGTTGGGACCTGTCCAAAATGTGGTCATGAAGAAAGTTATGGCGATCAATGTGAAGCTTGCGGAACCAGCCATAATGCAACGGACTTGATTAATCCAAAATCAGCTATCACGGGGGCTACGCCAACACTCAAGAAAACGAAACATTGGTTTTTGCCTTTGGATAAGCATGAATCATTTTTAAAGCAATGGATTTTAACAGATCATAAAAAAGACTGGAAGCCTAATGTCTATGGGCAGTGTAAATCTTGGATTGATGATGGCTTGAGGCCCAGAGCCGTAACTCGTGATTTGAATTGGGGGATTCCAGTGCCGATAGAAGGGGCAGAGGGCAAAGTACTGTACGTTTGGTTTGATGCTCCCATAGGATATATTTCAGCGACAAAAGAGTGGGCTGAAAGAGAGGGGAAAGATTGGAAAACGTATTGGAAGCAAAAGGATTCAAAGTTATTACACTTTATTGGAAAAGACAATATTGTGTTTCATTGTATTATTTTCCCTGCCATGTTAAAAGCTGAGGGCAGTTATATTTTACCTGAAAATGTCCCAGCCAATGAATTTTTAAATTTAGAGGGAAATAAGTTGTCAACCTCTAAAAATTGGGCGGTTTGGTTACATGAATACTTACAAGATTTTCCAGATAAGCAAGACGTCTTACGCTATGTATTAACAGCGAATGCTCCTGAAAGTAAGGATAACGATTTTACGTGGAAGGATTTTCAAGCTAGAAATAACAATGAGTTAGTCGCAGTTTTTGGAAATTTTATTAATCGAGTTGTGGTGTTAACTAATAAATACTTTGAGGGTAAAGTTCCTAGCCCGAATCAGTTAATGTCCGTAGATATAGAAACACTTGCTAAGCTGAAAGCCTTTCCCGGGGTTATTTCAAGTTCAATTGAGCGTTATCGATTTAGAGAAGCGAGCCAAGAATTAATAAATTTAGCACGACTGGGCAACAAGTATTTAGCAGATGAGGAACCTTGGAAAGTTATAAAACTAGATGAGGATCGTGTAAAAACAGTGATGTTTGTGGCACTTCAAATTGCATCAGCTTTAGCAGTGTTAGGAGAACCATTTTTGCCATTTTCGTCAAGAAAGTTGAAAGACATCTTAAAAATGGGTGATAATAGTGACCATACTTGGGATAGAATTTCTCAAGGGTTAGAATTAGTGAGAGCTCCCCATGTAATAGGAGTACCGGAGTTGTTATTTTCAAAAATAGAGGATCAAGAAATACAGATTCAACTGGATAAACTTCAAGAAAGAAAAAATAAAAATACTGCTGAAGCTAAACAACTTGACCCTCAAAAAGAAGCTATTAGTTATGAGGACTTTTCAAAACTTGACATCCGTGTTGGGACAATTTTAAGTGCTGAAAAAATGCCAAAAACTAAAAAGTTACTCGTGTTAAAAGTAGACACAGGTATCGATGTGAGGACGGTTGTTTCAGGTATTTCTGAAAGCTATTCACCTACCGAAGTTGTTGGTAAAAAGGTAACTATTTTGGTTAATCTTGCTCCGAGAACACTTCGTGGTGTTGAGAGTCAAGGAATGATTTTGATGACAGAAGACACGAACGGAAACCTAGTTTTTGTGAGTCCTGAGAATAGTGAGAAAGGTGTAAATGGTTTGAAAATTAGCTGAGGTACAGACAATTTATGATAGTGCCCCTAAAAAATAAACACCAAGAAATTAAAGATGGCATTAGAAATTGAGCGAAAATATTTAGTAAAAAACGATGATTTTAAAAAAGAGTCTTTTAAAAAGGTTCATATAATTCAAGGATTTCTGTCATCGGTTCCTGAGAGAACTGTTCGAATTAGAGTAGTTGAAGACAAAGGTTTTATTACTGTTAAAGGAATTGGTAACAATGAAGGAGTCACAAGATTTGAATGGGAAAAAGGAATATCATTGAATGACGCTAAAGACTTATTGAACATAAGTGAGCCTGGAGTAATTTCAAAAACAAGATATTATGTTAGGTATGCTGAGCAATTATTTGAAGTAGACGAATTCCATGAAGGTAACTTAGGATTAATAGTTGCTGAAATTGAATTGAAACACGAAAATGACAATATCCAAAAACCAGATTGGTTGGGAGAGGAAGTGACAGGAATTAGTAAATATTACAATTCATCCTTAGTGAATACGCCTTTTTTAAAATGGTTTTAAAGATTGTCTCAAATATAAAAATTAAATCACCCTAAGTTTGTTGTTATCAATACTTCTGCTATTGATGTGAGAACTGACAATTAAAAAAAAGCTTTGGAATTCCAAAGCTTTTTTTTGTACCATAAATTACTTTCCAAACATTAATATTTCCGAGCAAACTATTTCAGTTTTATGACGTTCATTCCCATCTTTATCTTCATAACGTCTATGAGTTAGTTTACCTTCAAGAGCTATTTCCTTTCCCTTATGAACATATTTTTCTATAATTTCTGCGGTTTTCCCCCAGGCTACAATATTGTGCCATTGTGTGTCAGTTTGTTTTTCTCCCTCACTATTCTTAAATTTTTCATTTGTAGCCAACGTAAATTTAGCTAATGTCTTTCCTGATTCAAGATTGATTATCTCTGGATCACTTCCAAGGTTACCAATCAACTGTACTTTGTTTTTAAGTGTGTTCATAATATTATTTTTTGTGTTAAACAGTTAATACTATCGCATAGTTTATGTCGACGTTGCAAAGATTATTAATGTCAATATTTAAAACCGGTTGTTACACATTTAATATCGTTTGTAAACATTTGTAGTCGTTTGTAAACGATTAAAACAGTATCTTTGTACCATGCATAAACTAAAGCTTATCGGTATTCCTCATGATAGTAATTCCTCTTTTTTGAGAGGGGCTGCTTTGGGACCTTCAAGGATTCGTCTCATGGAAAAAGAGGGTTCTGTCAATCGTTTTTCCGAAATAGGAAGAGAATTGGTTGATGGAATAAATTATCAAGACTGTGGCGATATCGAGTTGTCAACATCCGATTCATGTGCTGCGTTTAACACAATTAGAGATGCCATTTCGCAACTTTTAGAGAATGATAGTAAAATTATAAGTCTTGGTGGTGATCATTCAATTTCTTTCCCTGTATTAAGTGCATTTTCTAAGAAGTATCCTAACTTAAATGTTTTGCACTTTGATGCTCACGCCGATTTGTATGATAATTTTGAAGATAACCCCTATTCGCATGCTTCGCCGTTTGCCCGGATACTGGAAAAAGGAGTTTTAAACTCATTAACTCAAGTGGGTGTAAGAACTTTAAATACCCATCAAAAACAACAAGCGATTCGGTTTGATGTTAAGATCATAGAAATGAAAGATTTCAGTTTAGATTTTATAGCAGAGTTAAAAAATCCACTTTATATTTCACTCGATTTGGATGTTCTTGATCCGGCTTATGCGCCCGGTATTTCCCACCATGAACCAGGAGGTATGTCTACCCGACAACTCATCGATATTATTCAAAAGATTGAAACTCCCATTGTTGGTGCTGATATTGTTGAATTAAATCCAAAACGGGATAATCATAACATGACCGCGATGTTGGCGTATAAATTATTTAAGGAACTCGCATCAAAAATGATATATTCATGACCAATTATTATGAAACAGAACGGCTCATTTTAAGAGAAGTATTAGAATCAGATATTGAAACCATGTTTGAATTAGATTCAAACACATTAGTTCACAGATACCTAGGAAATAATCCTATTCAAAAAAAAGAGGATGCCTTAAAGGCTATTCATTTTATTAGAAATCAATACCGTACTTATGGAGTTGGAAGACTTGCCACAATAGAAAAATCTTCAGGCAGTTTTATTGGCTGGTCAGGGTTAAAATATAATGCAGGTAAAAAAGAAGCGTTAAATGGGATAGAAAATTTTTTTGATATTGGCTATCGATTTTTACCACGCTTTTGGGGTCTTGGGTTCGCTACTGAATCGTCTCATAAAATGTTGCGTGTGGCATTTGAGGAATTAAATATTGATACGGTTTTCGGAGCAGCCGACATTGATAATATTGGATCAAACAAAGTATTGCGTAAAATAGGATTAAATTTTGTGGAAGAATTTTTCTTTAAAAAAGAAAGGATTAATTGGTATGAATTAAAAAAAGAAAATTATGAAAAGGACATGTTCTGAATGTGGTGATAACATTGTGGGCCGTATTGATAAAAAGTTTTGTTGTGATGCTTGTCGAAATTCTTTTAATAATAGGGTGAATAAAGATTCAAAAAATTTAATTCGAAATACAAATAATAGACTTCGAAAAAACTACAGGATATTAGAAGGGCTTAATCCAAATAAAAAAACTAAAACTTCAAGAGCAAAACTCATTGAGAAAGGATTTGATTTTAATTATTTCACAAGTATCTACAAAACAAAAATTGGAACCATCTATTACTTCGTGTACGATCAAGGCTATTTACCACTCGAAAATGAGTATTATGCCCTTGTAAAAAGAGTGGAATAATATTTCACCTATGATAGTTTAAAAAGTACTTTAATTTTTTAGATTTGTCATGTTACTATAAATATAAAACCATGAAGAAATTAATTGGCCTAATAATTTTTGTTGTTGCATTTCAAGCAAAAGGGCAAAGTTTTGATGCCTTATCAACGCACTATGAAGCGTATTATAAACAAATGAAAAAACAAGGAGATGTTCAAGGAGTAATAGATGCGCTAACTCATTTAAATGTCATAAAGCCAAATCAAAGTAGATTAGATACTTTAGCCGTTTTTTACATGAATGAAGGCCGCCACATTCAAGCTTTAAACACCATTGGTATTGAACTGAAAAGTGACGATAGTGATATGGCAGTTGAAGTTAAAGCTGTTTCATTACAAGCATTAAATCAACCTGAAAGGGCTTTGGAACAGTACGAAGTTTTATTTAAAAGAAAACCAAATGCTCTAGTCGCATATGAATTGGCAGATTTAAAAGTTCAGATGAATGACTTGGTTGGAGCAAGTTTAAACATCACCTACGGTATTGCAAATTCTAAGGATGACGTGTTGCGAACTTTTTATGAAGCACAACAACCTTATCAAGTTAAAATAAAAGCAGCTTTTTTGTATTTAAAGGCCTTGGCTAAGTATAAAGAAAATATGTCTCTAAATATTGATAAAGCCATTGCAATATTAGACGAGGCGATTGGCATTGAGCCGGGATTTAATTTAGCTACAATTAGCAAAAATGCTTTAATTTCCAAAAAGGCAGAAGACTTAAAAAATTAATTGTAAGGCATAAAAATAAAAAAGCAGCTTTTAAGCTGCTTTTTTATTTTAGTCTTATCAAAAATTACCAAATTCTTACCCGTTTATCAGGAGATAAGTACATGGCATCACCCTCTGAAATATTAAAAGCTTCGTAAAAAGCATCAATATTTTTTAAAGGCTGAGTAGCTCTATAAATACCAGGAGAATGAGGATCTGTTTTGATTTGAGTTCTTAAGGCATCTGGTCTGGTTAAAGTTCTCCATACAGTAGCCCAAGACATGAAAAAACGTTGTTCGGCTGTGAAGCCATCAATATCCTCGGGACGTCCTTCTTCATCAAAGAAAAGTTGCAAACCATCATAAGCTCCAAGTAAACCTCCAAGGTCACCAATATTTTCTCCCAACGTGAATTTACCATTGATGTAAACACTGTCCATAACTTCAATAGCACTGTACTGCTCGGCTAAAGCATTTCCGCGGTTTTCAAATTCAATTAAATCTTCTGGAGTCCACCAATTATTCACATTACCATTGGCATCGAAGCGTGCTCCAGAGTCATCAAAAGCATGTGAAATCTCATGACCAATTACAGCACCAATTCCACCGTAATTAACGGCCTCATCTGCAGTGTAATTGTAAAATGGAGGTTGTAATATAGCAGCTGGAAATACAATTTCGTTATTAAGTGGGTTAAAATACGCATTTACAGTTTGAGGAGGCATTCCCCATTCTTTTTTATCTACTGGCTCACCAATTTCCGAAATATTTTTCTTTAAACTCCAGTCACTCACAGCCATCATATTTTCAGCGTATGTGTTTCCCTCTTTGACCATCAAAGAGGAATAATCTTCCCATTCATCTGGATATGCAATTTTAACGGTGAATTTATCTAATTTTTCAATGGCTTTTTTCTTGGTTTCATCACCCATCCAATCAAGATTATTTATTCTGTTTTGAAATGCAGCAATGACGTTAGCAATCATTTTTTCAGCTTTTGCTTTTGCTTCTGGCGGAAATTTAGCCTCAACATATAATTTACCAATAGCCTCGCCAACCGTCCCACTCACTGTGCCCATGGCGCGCTCATCAGCCGCACGCATTTTTTTGGACCCATTTAAAGTTTTTCCATAAAATTCCCAATTTGCTCGTTCAATGTCTGAGCTCAACCAACCTGAAGCGCCTCTCAAAGTACTCCACTTCATTAAAGTTTTAATATCTTCAATATTTGTAGAGGATAAAATACCCTCGAGTGCTATCATGTACTTTGGCTGCAATACCATTATGGTGTCTAACTCTTTGGTAACACCATAATCTGAAATGAATTTGTTCCAATTAATCGAAGGGGTCATTTCAGCTAATTGATTAAGAGATCTTGGATTATTAAAATTTCTAACATCCCGACTTGCAACTTTATCAAGTCTTGGACTCGCCAACTTCGTTTCTAGTTTTAAAATCATTTCTGCAGCTTTTGCTGCATCCGCTTCATTATAGTCAATAAATTGAAGCATTGTCGTGATATGATCAGTGTACTGTTCTCTTCTTTCTTTAGATTTATCATCGCTGAGGAGATAGTAATCTCGATCTGGTAAGCCTAAACCCCCTGCGGTAATGTAAGCAGTATTCATACTGCTGTCATTCAAATCACCAAATGATGTAAGGCTGGCAAAAGGTGCTGCAATACCGATAGTGGTTGCGTAAACTGTTTGCATGTCAAAGAGATTAGTAATGCCGTTGATTCTCTTAAGCAGTGGTTTTAAGGGCTCAATTCCTGCCTTATTTCGTGCAAGAGTGTCGAGTTCAGACTCAAATATCAGTAAGGCTTTTCTTTGATCAGTACCAGCTTCGTATTTTCCTAATTCTTTTGAAGTATTTAATATTTCAAGGACATCTGCTCTTGTAGATTTACGAAGAACCCCAAAGCCTCCCCATCTTGATTCATCATCCGGAATGGTGTTTGATTTTACCCAATTCCCATTGACATAACTGTAAAAATCATCTTTTGGATCTATGGAAACATCCATATTATCCAAAATGATGCCAGGGGACTTATTTGCATCTACTATTGTTTTTTCTTTACATGCTAAGAACCCTAGGAGACAAAAGGCACTAACAAATAATCGTGTACTTCGGTTAGTTTTCATTTTTTCTGATTTTACGGTAAAAATAATTTAACGATTAAAAAATTGGTTATGTTATTAGTATTAGGGACGTGTAAATTTAATCTTATTAATTAGGTTTTTTTATCTTTTGAGATTCTTTTTCAAACTTTTTATTTAATTGCAAGATTAGATTCGAATGAGACACTAGAATGTCTTTAATACTCTGCAATAAATTATCTTTTTCGGTAGACTTTAATGAAATCATCCCTTCTAATTTTAAAAATAAGGTTTCAATGACAGTTAAACGAACCAAGATTGAGGTAGATTTAATTGATTCAGGAATTTCATTTTTTAAATCAGTAAAAAATGAATCTAAAATCACTTTGTCATTGTTTAAAAATGATAAATTTCCTAGATGAACTTCTTCAATTATACCCATTAATTCATTAAACTTTTGCCAATCCCTTACCTTAGTTTTTGAAATGTCACTCAATACGTATTCAGTAAATTTTAAATTAGAAATGTTTTGGATTGTTACTTGTGAAGAATCAATAGAACTTATTTCAGGAATAGGATTTAATTCAAGTTTCTCAGTGTTAAGGCATCCAAAAAGAAGTGATAGTAAGCAATAAACTACAGAATTTCTAATGACAATAAAAGATGAAATCATGACAGATAGGATTATAAATACAAATATATTGTATCTACCATCTTTTCAAACTTATTCCACATTAATTTTCTGTGCATCATAAATATTTTTTTGATAAATAATTGCGAGTAGAACTATATTTTCTTTCTATTTTTGACATTATAATTACGAAGATAGACATGAAATCAAAAACGCTTATTATTGGTGCTTGCGGACAAATAGGTTCTGAGTTAACCCATAAATTAAGGGCTAAACTAGGTGTCAACAACGTTATAGCAAGTGATATTAAAGCAAGAAATTTGGATTTAGTTACGTCTGGGCCATTTGAAATAATTGATGCAAAAAACAAGAAACAATTAAAAAATTGTATCGAAAAGCATGACATTGATACGGTATATCTAATGGCAGCTTTGTTAAGTGCAACTGGAGAAAAATTTCCACAAAAAGCCTGGAATTTAAACACGACCTCATTATTAAATATTCTTAATTTAGCGAAAGAGAAATACATTAAAAAAGTGTTTTGGCCTTCAAGTATTGCAGTTTTTGGACCATCTACCCCTAAAAAAAACACCCCACAGCAAACCGTTATGGAGCCAACCACCGTTTATGGAATTACAAAACAAGTTGGAGAACGTTGGTGCGCATATTATCATAAAAATTATGGTGTTGATGTGAGAAGTATTCGCTACCCAGGAATTATTAGCTGGAAAACATTACCCGGTGGAGGTACGACAGATTATGCCATTGACATCTTTCATAAGGCGCTCAAAGATGGTCATTATGAATGTTTTTTAACAGAAGATACTGCTTTACCAATGATGTACATGGAGGATGCGGTAAAGGCAACATTAGATATTATGAAAGCTAAAAATAGCGATATCAAAATTAGATCATCCTACAATCTATCTGCTATCAGTTTTACGCCAAAACAATTAGCTTCAGAAATTATAAAAAATATACCCTCATTTACAATTGCTTATAAACCAGACTTTAGGCAACAAATAGCAAATTCATGGCCAAATTCCATTGACGATACTGCAGCGAGACAGGATTGGAATTGGAAGCATTCCTATGACATTAGTATGATTTCACAAAATATGCTTCAACAATTGGAAAAAAGCGAACGTCTTAATGTTCTGTAACATGGATATTCTCAGCGGGTCTAAATTCAGTGAGTCCTTTTTCCTGAATTAACGCCTCTACATTTTTTAAATTTGATGGTACAAATTGGCTTAAGTTTTCAACACCGTTTTCAGTGACCACGGCTACATCTTCAATTCTAATATAAAGTTGCTCCTCAGGAATCCAAATCATTGGATCAATGGTGAAAACCATTCCTGGCTTTAGAGGTATTCCATGAACACGTCCAACATCATGTACAGCCATTCCAACAGGGTGTTGAAAATGTCCTCTAAATTTAACACCATTTTGAACTGCTTTTAAATGTTCTGCTTTTTCAAATGGATTATTTTTTAAATAGACCTCCATTTCTCGAGCGGCATTGTCTAACACATTGTTAGAGGTCACACCGGGTTTTATATATTTAAACAGAGCATCTCTGTAAGCAACAATGAAGTTGTATAAAGCAGCTTGATTTTTGTTAAAAGTCCCATTTACAGGCCAAATTCTTGTCACATCACTTGTGTAGTTATGATAATCTGGGGCGTAATCCATAAGAACTAAATCATTGTTTTTTAAGAGATCAGTTTTTCTGAAGTAATGTCCCATGTAAGCGTTTGTTCCGCCACCTATAATGGATGGATATCCGTCACCTTGGGCACCATGTTGGTAAAATATGTATTTTGCCGCAGCATCTAACTGATACTCATAAATTCCTGGTTTAGTAGATCTCATTGCTTCCATAATCCCGAGTCCAGCAATTCGGGTTGCCTTCCGAATAATTTCAATTTCTTGTTTACTTTTAATGAGACGCATCGCATCTAAGTGTGGCGATAAATCTTTTATTTGAAATTCTGGAAAACGTTCTTCCAATAAGGTTTTAAATCTTGATTCTCGAGTACCATTTGAGTCCCACGGATCTGCAGCTGCTCTGGCATGACCATATAGTATTTCATCTCTACTGTCGTTGCCTATTTCAGCAGGACTTAAAGGGGTGTATAATTGAGGAGTCAGACCATTAATAAGACCAGTTCTAATCAGGTCGTTACCCAGTAATTCAATAGAACGAACTTGATTTATCCCCGTTAATTCAGTGACCAATTTTGCATCCTCTACTGATAATATTTTTCCTTGACTTAGTTCTCTTTCTTTGTCCCTGTGTGGTAAATAAAGTATACTAGATCGATTTTTCCCGTTCAATAACAAATAGGCATGTGCTTCCTCAATGCCACATAAGTAATAAAACGTATTTGATTGCCGAAAGACTTTGAAGCCTGCAACACTAGGTGCACTTTGAATAAGCGCTATCGCGTTTTCACCGATAGCATCGAAAATCATATTTCTGCGATTTTCAAATTCTAATATTGAGAAGTCAGTTTGAAAGTAGTGTTTTTCTTGTCCTGATAGAATAGGATTATTGAGTAGAGTTATTGTTATTAGAAATAAAATCTTTTTAACTAACATAGATAGTGAATTTAGATATTTGACACGATAAATAACCTCGGTCTTTAAAATTACAATAATTTTTAATGTAACATAAAAGCATTATTTTAGAGTTGTAAAAATAGTCATTGTTACCAAAAAGCATAAATTAATCTTAAACATGAATTTTTTAAAAAACACGCTAATTATCATTGGTTTGTTGGTGATGCAATCAACAGTTTCTGCAGTAACTGACGGATACCCAAAAAACCCAAAAATCGATGTTCTTAATTATATCTTTAATCTTGAGTTATCAGATGTGACTGATGAGATTTTATGCGAAACAATAGTTGATGTTGAATTTTTAGATATTAATGTAACAACCATACGCTTAGACCTTGTTAAACGTACAGACGAGTTGAACGGTAAGGGGATGGAGGTTAGTAATGTCTTGAGTAACGGTCAAGAATTAAAATACAGTCATACCAATGATGAATTAGTGATATCACTGCCTGAGCTATCACAACCCCATCAACGCTTGAAAATTGTTATTAAATATCGAGGAGTTCCCGTTACAGGATTAAAAATTGGAAATAATAAATATGGAGATAGAACATTTTTTAGTGACAATTGGCCCAATCGTGGCCGCCACTGGTTACCTATTATAGACCATCCTTACGATAAGGCAATGTGTGAATTTATTGTTACCGCACCAAGTCATTATCAAGTGGTTTCCAATGGGCTAAAGGTGGAGGAAACCAATCTTAATGATGATAAAAAGCTTACACATTGGAGGCAGTCTGTGCCAATTGCGTCATGGTTATATGTCTTGGGTGTTGCAGATTTTGCAGTACAATACGTTGGTGATTTTGATGGTAAATCGATTCAGACATGGGTGTTCAAACAAGACAGAGACGCAGGTTTTTTTGATTTTGCTGAACCTACTAAAAAGGTATTAGAATTTTACAGTAATTATATTGGTCCATTTTCTTATGAAAAACTTGCAAACATACAATCAAATAGTGTAAGTGGTGGTATGGAGGCTGCCTCAGCTATATTATACAGTGATAATTCTGTGAAAGGTGATAGGAATATACGATGGCGAAATGTTGTTATTCATGAAATTGCTCATCAATGGTTTGGAAACTCAGTGACAGAGTATGATTGGGATGATGTATGGCTAAGTGAGGGCTTTGCTACTTATTTTACTTTACTTTTTATTGAACACCAATATGGTCGTGAAGAATTTGTTCGTGGACTCATGTCCAGTCAAAAAAGAGTTGACACGTTTTATGACGAAAATCCTGAATACACGATTGTACACAATAACCTCAAGGATATGGAAGATGTTACGAGTTCTCAGACTTATCAAAAGGGAAGTTGGATTTTACACATGTTACGGGGTGTTGTAGGTACAGATGTTTTTTGGAAAGGGATCCAAAAATATTACACTAAATATAAAGATTTATCAGCGTCAACAGATGATTTTAAAAGGATAATGGAAGAGGTGTCGCATCAAAATTTAGACACTTTTTTTAGACAATGGCTATATGAGCCAGGTATTCTAACGTTGGAAGGGAGCTGGAATTATGTCAAGCAAGATGATGAAATTGTTATTAATTTGAATCAAGTTCAAACTGATGGTAGTCTTTTTGAAATGCCAATCGAAGTTAAAATTGACTATGCCAATGGTGAGGAGCAAATAAAATTAATTCAAATTACTAGTTCTGAAACCAATGTGAGACTTAAAGTTGAAAGTGAACCGGTGCAAATTCACCTAGACCCTCATTATTGGGTTTTAATGAATGCAAGTTTTAAGAAACTAGAATGAAGCCCTCAGAAATGAATGTTAAAATAAAAATCATTGCAATTTTTATTTTTTTATTGAGTTATCAAATACATGCACAAAAAATGCATGCTGTTGCTTATGAATCGCAGTCTGAAATAAAAATTTATGTGGTTGCGTATGAGTCACAGTGTGATCTTAAGGTCTATAAGGTTGATTACCAATCACAAGCTAAAGGAAATGAGGGGTTATGGTATTTTACAGAATATTCTAGCCAAGCAGATAAAAAAATCTTTGTTGTTGATTACGAGTCACAAGCAGATTTGAAAATTTATTTTGTCGAGTACAAGTCACAGGCTGGTTGGAGAAATAAACAATACATTCACCTGTTGTACTAACAAAAAAACCCTTAACATTACAAGTATGTCAAGGGTTTTGTGGTACCTCCAGGAATCGAACCAGGGACACACGGATTTTCAGTCCGTTGCTCTACCAACTGAGCTAAGGTACCTCGCAAAGCGGATGCAAATATATGTGCATTTTTGTTATTCCCAAAAGAAAATTATAAAATTTACTGAATTCGTGAACTCAATTTTTATAGATATGTTAAGCAATTCACAATTCTTTATTTTGATTGAATCATTATCTTATATTACCGCGCAGTTTTATTTTTCAAATTTTATTTAAATAATGAATTTAGTCATTGACATAGGGAATACCCAAGCAAAGATAGCTGCATTTCAAAAAACTGAGCTTATTAGCAAAAAAGTAGTGTTGAACGATGAGATTTTAAAACACGCGAAGGGCTTGTTAACTGAGTTTTCTGAAATTCAATGGATCATTCTCTCATCAGTTAGTATCCCATCTCAAAAGGTTGTAAAAAATTTAAAATCTCAATGCAATCTCATAATTGTAGATAGTTGCATTAGAACGCCCTTTACAAATGACTACCGAACACCCAAGACATTAGGAACTGATCGCATTGCTTTAGTGAGTGCATCAACACAGAAATTTTTAAATGAAAATGTCTTAATTATTGATGCTGGAACTTGCATTACCTTTGATTTCATTACAAATGACAATCGTTATTTAGGAGGAGCCATATCACCAGGTATTGAGATGCGATACAAGATGCTTCACGAACAAACAGCCAATCTACCTTTGTTAAACATGACTCAACCACACTATTTAATTGGAAACTCGACCAATAATTCAATACATTCGGGTGTTGTTAACGGAGTTTTAAAGGAAATTGAAGGTGTTATTAATGCCTATGAAAAAAAATACAATGACTTAAAGGTGATTTTAACAGGCGGAGATGGTAATTTTTTGTCAAAGCAATTAAAAAGTAGCATATTTGCAAACTCAAATTTCCTTTTGGAGGGTTTGAATAATTTATTAGAATTTAATAAGAACGAATGATAAAAAAGTTTTGCTTAGTGTTATTGGCTTTTGTTGCCTTGAACATTGAAGCCCAAGAAGGGACTACTTCACCGTATTCTTTTTATGGAATTGGCAGTTTGAAATTTAAAGGAACCACCGAGAATATTAGTATGGGAGGATTGAGTATTTATACAGACAGCATCCATATGAATTTACGTAACCCTGCGTCCTATGGCGGTTCCAACTTAAAAGTATACAACGAAGAAGGAAGGCCTATTAAATTTACAGTGGGAGGTTCCCACAGTAATACGAAGTTAGAAACATCCACAACTTCACAAGACGCAAGTGCGTCAACATTTGATTATTTAGCAATGGCCATGCCTATTGGCAAATTAGGAATTGGTTTTGGTTTAATGCCTTTCACTTCAGTGGGGTATAATTTACAAGCATTAAACGATGATGATTTACTAACGAACAGATATTCGGGTGAAGGAGGTGTGAATAAGGCTTTTTTTGGAGCAGGATACCAATTGACAAAAAACTTGAGTATTGGCGTTGATGCAAGTTATAATTTTGGAAATATTCAAAATTCGGTAATTGAATTTCTCTATAATGCTGATGATGAATTACTGCAATATCAAAGTAAAGAATTTAATCGTTCCGATATTAGTGGATTAAATTTTAATTTTGGAATGACCTTCACTCCAATGATAACACAAAAATTACAATTAACAACGGCATTTACCCTAACCCCAAAAAGTGAACTGACTTCAAAAAATCAACGTACAATTTCTACGATAGTAATTAATCCAACTACCGGTCAAGATTTTCCAGTTAATGAAATTCCAGAAGACTTAGAGTCTAGAGGGCTTAAAACAACGGTACTTACGCTTCCTGCAAAAATGGCATTTGGTGTTGGTATTGGACAACCAAGAAAGTGGTTTATTGGAGGTGAATATACAGCATTGAAAACAAGTCAATTTTCTAATCCAATATTTAGTATAGAAAACGCAACCTTTGAAGATGCCTCAGAAATTGCTATTGGTGGTTTTGTAATTCCTCAATACACCTCCTTCAATAAGTATTGGAAACGAATGGTTTACCGTGCTGGGGTTCGTTTTGAAAAAACAGGTTTAAAAATTAATAATGAAACTATCAATGAGTTTGGCATATCTTTTGGAGTAGGAATTCCTGTAGGGCGTGTATTTTCCAATGCAAATCTTGGATTTGAAGTTGGACAGCGTGGAACAACCAAACAGAACTTAATACAAGAGAATTTTATCAAATTTCAAATAAGTTTATCCCTGAACGACAGATGGTTTGAGAAAAGAAAATTTAACTAATTAACATAATTATGAAAACGAAAATTACATTTTTGATAGCCTTTGTTTTTTTAGGTTCCAATGTTTTAAAAGCTCAAGGAAACGAGGAAGATTTAAATACGCTCTCTATTTTTAGTGAGTATGCCAAAGCTAAAAATTATGATGCGGCTTATGGGCCATGGATGGAAATTAGAAAGCGTAATCCCAAATTCAATAGAGCTATTTTTACGTATGGAGAAAAAATCTTAAAGTATAAAATCAAAAATTCTTCTGGTGTTGAACAAGTATCGTTTATAGAAGATTTAGTATTAATGTGGGGTGAAAGAAGAACTTATTTTGCAAGTAAAACACCTGAAGGTAAGTTTTTGGCAATGGGTTGTCAATTGCAGTATGATAACAGAAAGGTGTTAAACATGTCAGACAATGAGTTGTATGAATGCTATGATGATGCCTACAAAACGGATGAAAAGACATTTACAAATCCAAAATCTTTGTATACATACTTTAAATTAATGGTCAACCTTTATGATTCAGGAATCAAGCCGGCTGAGGAATTGTTTACTAAGTATGATGAGATTTCTGAAAAAGTAGAGTCAGAGGTTAAAAACTATACGCAATCCTTAAACCGATATGTATCAATTGAAGAAGGAGAACAAGGAAAAAGTTTAAGTTCCAAAGAACAAAAAGCTGTAAAATCTTATACAAGTTTTTTAAGGGCCTATGATCAAATTAGATCTGGAATGGATAAAGATTTAGGCGACAGGGCCAACTGTGAAAATTTGATACCGCTTTACAACCGTAACTATGAGGAAAATAAAAATGATGGTCTATGGTTACAAAGAGCCATGAATAGAATGGCAAAAAAGGAGTGTACTGATGATCCTTTATTTGTGAAAATTGTAGAACAAAAAAATAGTTTGGATCCCAATGCAGATACCGCTTATTATCTTGGATTTTTGAAAGAAAAAAATGGCAATGACGATGAAGCATTGGCATATTATAACCAGGCTGTGGAGTTGCAGACAGATAATTACGAAAAGGGTAAGATTTTGTATAAAATTGGAGCAGGGTTTAAGAAAAAAGGGCGCTATGGTCAGGCTCGTTCTTATTATCAAAAAGCCTTATCAGCAAATCCATCAATGGGGAAGGCCTATTTAGCTATTTCTCAAATGTATGCGAGTAGTGCTAAAAATTGTGGAACAGATAATTTTTCCAAAAGGGCTGTGTATTGGCTGGCCGCACAAGAAGCAAGAAAAGCTGGAAGAGTTGATTCAAATTTAAGAAAAGCGTCTAGTAATACCGCTGCCAATTACATGGCCAAAGCGCCAAGTAAAGGAGAGGTATTTGAATCTGGTCGTTCAGGAGAGACATTAAAAATTGGATGTTGGATTGGTAGAAGCGTGAAAGTACCAAAACTCTAATGACTTCAATTGCAGAAAAAAAAATAATCATAAACATAGTCACGGTATTTACTGTGACTATGTTTTTTTCATGTAAAAATAATCTTAAACAAGTTCAAAATATGAGCTCAGTTGACGGTGAGCCATTGTCTATTGCTCATGATATCAACACGAAATACACCAATTTAGAAGGACTTAAAATGAATCTAAAAAGTGATAAAATGCTTGACTTTTCTAATAGAGCATTTGCTTTTTTTGAGTTTCCTGATGGGGTAGATTTAGACTTTTTTGATGAAGACAGCAATAAAAGCAACGTTATTGCAGATTACGGTTTAGTTTACAACAATACTAACCTTATTGATCTTCGAGGGAACGTAGTTTTGACAACACACAATAACGATACACTGTTCGCAAAGCAATTATATTTTGATCAAAACCGTGAGTGGTTATTTACAAACCTGCCTGTGAGGTTTCGAACTAATAATGAAATAATAAACGGTAATGGTTTTGATTCTAATAGTGATTTTACAAATGCTGAAGTTTTAGAAACTTTTGGAATCATATATATCGATGAATAAGTTGTATATTTGTTTATAATTATAGTTGTTTTTTTAAATGAAATTACTTCAGTATTTCCAATACGTTTATTTAGTGTTTGCCTTACTTTTTTTATTTGATGCCGTTAATAGCTGGGGGAAAGATGGAAGCAGTCCTTACATATCTTTATTATTTGCTGCGTTAGCAACTTTTATGTTTTTCTTTCGAAAGAAATATAGAAAACGATTTAAGGATCGAGGAAAATTATAACCATGACCTATCAATGGCTCACGATTCTTGTGTCTTTGTTGTTCTCTGCTTTTTTCTCGGGTATGGAAATAGCTTATGTTTCGTCAAATAAAATTCATATTGAGCTTGAAAAAAAGCAAAATAACTTCCTAGCGAAAACGCTTTCTAAATTAACTGTAAAACCATCAAAGTTCATTGCGACAATGCTTATTGGCAATAATGTGGCACTTGTTATTTATGGTTTTTTTATGGGCGATGTGCTTTTAAACTGGTTTCAAACGCTGTTGCCATCAAATTATCAGGTGATCAATCTTGCTTTAACAGATTTCACTTTACTTACTCAAACAATTATTTCGACTTTAATTATATTGGTAACAGCAGAGTTTCTGCCAAAAGTATTTTTTCAAATATATTCAAATACATTACTCAGAATTTTTGCAATTCCAGCATATCTTTTTTACGTGTTGTTTTCATTTATTTCTGATTTTGTTATTTGGATGTCAGACCTCGTATTAAAGTATTTTTTTAAGACTGAAGGCGATCAAATACAACTTGCATTTACAAAAGTAGAACTAGGAAATTATATCAGTGAACAAATGGAATCTATTGAAGAAATGGACCATGTTGATAGTGAAATACAGATTTTTCAAAATGCCTTGGAATTTTCAGACGTAAAAGCGCGTGAAGTCATGATTCCGAGAACAGAACTAGTGTCTGTTGAAATTCATGACTCAATGCAGATGCTAAATCAATTGTTCACATCGACAGGATATTCTAAAATATTAGTTTATAAAACTACTGTTGATGATATTTTGGGTTACGTGCATTCATTTGACATGTTTAAAAAGCCAAAAAGTATCAAATCTATGGTTATGCCAGTTGAATTAGTCCCAGAAACGATGCTCATAAAAGATATTCTCAATACATTAACCAGAAAGCGTAAAAGTATTGCTGTTGTTGTAGATGAGTATGGAGGTACTTCAGGAATCATCACGGTTGAAGATATCGTCGAGGAGTTGGTAGGTGAAATTGAGGATGAGCACGATAGCAAAGCGTTGTTTGAAGAAAAAATTGACGAAAAGACCTATAAGTTATCTGCTCGAATTAAGGTCGATTACCTCAATGAAACCTACAAAATGAATCTTCCAGAAAATGAAACATATGAAACGCTTGGCGGTTTAATTGTGAATTTTAGGGAGGGAATACCAGAACAAAATGAGCAATTGAAATTTGAAAATTTTATATGTACAATTTTAGAAGTTTCAAACACAAAAATCGACCTTGTTTCCTTAGAATTACTAGATCATGAGTAATTTTCCTACAAAGGATGAATTATTACGTTGAACTGCTTTTATAAGTTAATAGAAAATGGTATTTTCGCCCACTATATTTAACAAAATTTTAAAGACCCAATGGCAATTTTAAATAAAATTAGACAGCGTTCATTATTCTTAATATTAGTTATTGCATTAGCACTTTTTTCATTTGTTTTAGCAGATTTGTTTAAAAACAGCAGTGGATTTTCAAGTAGCTCACAGAACATTGTTGCAACAATTAATGGCGTAGATATCAAGCGAGATGAATTCATGAATAAAGTGGAGAATGCGCAGAGGCAGTATGGCAATTCAATGTCTAGTACTCAAGCGATGAATAACGTTTGGGATCAAGAGGTAAGAAATGCCGTATTTGATACGCAATACAATGATCTCGGTTTGACAGTTGAAAGAGATTACATTAGAAGTCTCCTAGAAAAGAGTTTATCTGGATTTGAAGAATTTAAAAATGACCTTGGTCTTTTTGATGAAAATAAATTAAATGAATTTATAGCAAATTTAAAAGCGATACAACCTGAAACGACTTTACTCAATGGTTCTCCAATTAATTATGCTGCATGGACAAACTTTGAGGCAAATGTTGCTGCGACGGGCAAGGAACAAATGTACACATCGATGGTAAAGGCGGGCTTAGTTGGCACCTTGGCTGATGGTGAGCAGAATTATAAATTAGAAAATGATAAGGTTGATATTAAGTTTATACAAATTCCTTTTAGCTCTATACCAGACAGTACTATTACCGTCACTAAAAGTGATGTCAAAAAATACATTAATGAACACAAAGAGAAATACGAGGTTGAAGAATCTCGAGACATGTATTTTGTGAAATTTTCTGAAGAACCTTCTTTGGAAGATGAAGCTGCGGTTAAAGATGAGTTATTGGCATTAATCGCAGGTAAAGAAGATAATCTTACCACTACCACAGTCGATGAAACTGAGATTGGATTCAAGGAAACAAATGATGAGCAGACTTTCCTAGCTGAAAACTCAGCGATGAAATTATTTGATAGTTATTTATTTAAGAGTGCGCTTCCTGCAACGGTCGCTGACAGTGTTTTCAAACTTCAAGTTGGAGATATTTATGGTCCTTACAAAGATGGTAATGCTTACATAGCAACTAAATTGATAGCTTCAAAACAAATTGCTGACTCAGCAAAAGTACGTCATATATTGATTCCTTATGTCGGTGCAACGAGAGCAGATGCTTTAGTGACTAAATCTAATGAGGAAGCTAAAAAAACAGCTGATAGTATATATAAAGTAGTTAAAAGAAATCGTTCTAAATTTGACCGTCTTTTAGATTTATCATCTGATAAAGTAAGCAACGAAAAGAAGGGTGTCATTGAATTTGCTTATTCAGATAGTTTTGCACCAGAATTCCGAGATTTTTCATTTGGTAATAGAGTTGGAGCTTTAGATGTAGTAAAGACATCTTTTGGTTATCATATTATCGAAATCTTAAGTCAAGGAACGTTACAGAAAGCGGTCAAGGTGGGTAATTTGGCTCTCCCAATTGAGCCCTCTGAGAAAACTATAGATGATGTTTACAGTAAAACGTCTAAATTTGAAATAGCGGTACTTGACGGTGTTTTTCAGGATGTAGCAAAGGAAAATGGATATTCAGTTAAACCAGTCAGTAATATTAAGGTGTTAGATGAGACGATACCTGGATTGGGTGCTCAACGTGCCATGATTCGTTGGGCCTTTGAAGACAATATTGAAGTTGGAAGTGTAAAAAGGTTTAATATTCAAGGAGGAGGATATGCTGTTGCTGTAATAACGTCAGTTAATGAGGCAGGTTTGATGACAACAGAAAAAGCATCTGTAACAGCGTTACCTGCTATTAGAAAGGAAAAAAAGGCAGCATTAATAAAAGAAAGAATTTCTGGAAGTACTCTTGAGGAAGTGACTGTAAGTGAGGGACAGCCTATTAAAACAGCACTTGCTGTAAATATGAAAAACCCGACGCTGTCCGGTGCTGGTAGAGAGCCATATATTATTGGTGCCGCTTTTGGATTAAAAGAGGGTGGTACGTCAGGTATTCTTACTGGAAACCTAGGGATGTACATGGTCAACGTTACCAAAATAACAAATGCTGCTGAACTACCAAGTTATCAAGCAGCAGCAAATAGAGTTGGTTCATCTAAAGTTAATGCTGTAAGTTCGACATTGTTTAGCGCTTTAAAGGACGCTGCAGAAATCAATGATAACCGCGCGACATTTTACTAGAAAAATAAAATTATAATTATAAAAGAGCTCTGGGGATACTAGGGCTTTTTTTATAATATCATCTCCTTATAGGGAACAACGGTGTTATAACCTTTATCATGAAAATAGTTCATGCTAGTTGAGGAACCCGTAGCTAAGACAAAATCTCCACCCCAGGCGCCGAGGCTTTTAATGGCTCTTGGATAATCATTAAATAATGACGACTTAACTGTGGGTAAATTAAGTAATTTTGACATCAGAGACTCGTGTTTTATTAGCAGTGCTTCAAACTCGGTAAGATTTTTACAATGTACCATATGATCCGAGATACTATTAACATCTGTAATAAAGGACGATAAATTTTGACGACGAGTCTTGTAATATTCAATACCTTCTCGGCTATCTTGCTTTTTATTTAGATGAATAAAAAATAATTCCTCTTTAAAACAAGGATTAAATATAATAGATGTGGTAGAGACTGTGCCATCTGACGGCTGTATACAATAAGAAATAGGATGATTGTTTCTAGCACATGCAATGTCGTAGCCACTACCTCCAAATGTGTTTCTTAAAAGCGTATGAGGATTTACTTTGGCCCACTGTGCAATATTATTCACGAGTGTGGATGAGCTACCTAGTCCCCAATTATTTGGAAATTCTAAATTTGTCGAAACACAAAAACCATCACTTATATCTAGAAAATTTTTATTTAGTTGTTTTGCACAAATGAGGAGTTCTTTTAGTCGTTTTGAAACAATACTTTGATTACTAAGTTTAGTTGACAGCAAGTCAATAGCATAAACATGTTCAAACCAAATGTCATTTTTGACATCAAAACTTTTCCAATGTATATGAGGTTCATCAATTTTTTCTACAGTGAGGCTTTGTCCAAGTTTTGTAGGAAGAGCTATTGCTCGAGCACCGTCAAGAACAAGGTATTCTGCAGTTAATAATAATTTACCGTTACTGCGAAAAGTTGTCATATTTCTCTGAGCTTTTTAAGAGCAATATTAACTGCAGTATGAGTGACATTAGTGGTTTTGAAATGATTTATGAGTGTCTTTTTTTCATAGTCATTTGCATGAAATTGATTTAATATATTCATTAAATGCATTTTCATGTGTCCTTTTTGAATTCCCGTTGTAGTAAGAGATTTTAAAGCAGCAAAATTCTGAGCTAATCCTGCGACCGCAACAATTTGCATTAATTCTTTAGCATTGGGTTTCCCTAAAAGTTCCAACGATAATTTCACTAAAGGGTGTAGATTGGTTAGTCCACCAACCGTACCGAGGGCCAAGGGGATATCCATCCAAAATCTAAAAACACCATTTTTAATTGTTGCTTTTGTCAAACTTTGATAGTGCCCTTCTTTTGATGCGTAAGCATGAACACCTGCTTCTACAGCTCTAAAATCATTTCCTGTAGCCAATACAACTGCATCAACTCCATTCATGATACCTTTATTGTGTGTAACTGCCCTGTAAGGTTCAACCTCAGCAATGCGAATTGCTTGTAAAAATTTATTTGCAAAATCATGGGATTGTATGTCTTCGTCGTCATTTAATTCACTTACAAGACAACTAACTTCAGCCCGCACCAGGCAATTTGGAACATAATTAGATAGGATGCTCATAACGATATCTAATTTTTCAGAATCAATTTCAGTGAAAAGAATGGCGTGTTCCTCAAAAGTTTGTGCGAACTGCTCCAAGCACGAATTTATGAAGTTAGCTCCCATAGCATCTAACGTTTCAAATGTGGCATGAAGTTGATAGTAGTTTTCTAAGACTGCGGTTTTATCAATAAGTTCAATATCTAAGATACCACCTCCACGCTGTTCCATATTGCGAGAAATGACATTTGTATCAGTTAGAAGCTGCGATTTAATATGTGTAAAATAGGTCTTTAAGTCCTTAAAATCCCCAGAGTACATCAAGTGTACTTGACCTATTTTGGTGGTAGAAATTACGTTGGTTTTAAAACCTCCTCGATGTAACCAGAATTTTGCTGATTTACTGGCTGCAGCTACAACAGAACTCTCTTCTATGGCCATTGGAATTGTATAGTTTTTCCCATTTATAAGAAAGTTTGGAGCAACGCCTAGTGGTAGATAGTAATTGGTAATCGTATTTTCAATAAACTCGTCGTGTAATTGTTGCAATTTTTTATCAGAATTCCAGTACTGCTCAATGATAGTTCTTGCTGAATTATGTTGTTTAAAATAGGTATCAATAACCCAATTAATTTTTTCAGATTTTGATTTTTTAGAAAAACCAGAAATGTTTTTGGACATGTGCGATAGTTAATAATAAACAAAGATACTATTCTTGAATGATAACACATGAAATTGTTAAAATCTTGCGAGATATCTCTAGTTTATTCATGGAATGCTATAAAATGGTTGTAATAATCAATGTGTTTTTTTACATTGCGTTAACAATAAGACGATCTTATTTAAATTTATGAAACGAATATATCTCACATTTGATATTACTACAAGTTCCTTTGATTCGTTTCTTACTCACAAAAAAAATTAATTAAAATATAACTAACAACCCTAATTATGGCAAACGAAGCTACAATAAAACAAAAAGAAATCTTTGGACATCCTACAGGACTTTATGTCCTGTTTTTTACTGAAATGTGGGAACGCTTTTCTTATTATGGTATGCGTGCAATTTTGGTCTTATACTTGGTTGCTGCCACCAATGATGGCAATGCGGGATTAGGTTGGACCAATGTTGAAGCACTGGCCTTGTATGGCTGGTATACGATGTTTGTTTATGTTGCATCTATACCAGGTGGTTGGATTGCAGATAAATTCTTGGGACAAAAGAAGTCTGTGCTTTATGGAGGAATATTATTGGTTGCTGGTCATAGTATTTTAGCTGTTGAAGAAATGTGGGCTTTTTACACTGGTTTAGGATTAATTATTGGAGGAGTTGGTTTACTAAAGCCAAATATTTCTACGATGGTTGGAGGGCTTTATAAGCAAGGTGATATAAGAAGAGATGAAGGATTTACAATATTTTATATTGGAATTAATGTTGGAGCCTTTCTATCTGCATTAATTGTAGGTTATGTTGGTGAAAACTATGGATGGCATTATGGATTTGGTTTAGCTGGAATTGGTATGGCTGCCGGACTGATTCAGTATGTGTTAGGTCAAAAACATCTGCAAAATGTTGGAAATTTTCTCGGTGCTTCAAATGATGTGTCAGATAAGGAGGCAATGAAAAAACCATTGACCAAAATCGAGAAAGATAGGATAGTTGTTTTATTTATTTCATTTTTACTCGTTATTGTGTTTTGGGGTGCATTTGAACAGGCGGGAGGATTAATGAATATTTATGCCTCCGAAAAAACAGATAGAATGCTTATGGGATGGCTTGTGCCAGCGTCATGGTTTCAATCATTAAATGCGATGTTTATTATTTTTCTAGGAACATCTGTTGCAGTATTCTGGGCAAAGCGAAAATTACAGGGAAAACTATCAACATCCTTGTTCAAAATGATTATTGGTTTAATTATTATGGGTTCAGGGTTCTTTTTTATGACAGCTGCTGCGGGACAATACGAAAGTGATGGGTCTTCTGCAATGTATTGGTTAGTTTTAGCCTATTTGTTTCATACGGTTGGTGAATTATGTATTTCTCCGGTTGCATTGTCTTATATCACAAAACTTGCTCCTGTAAAATATGCGTCTTTGATGATGGGAGTTTATTTTGCTATGACAGGCTTTGGGAATAAACTAGCAGGGGTTTTAGGTGAAGCCTCTGATAGCTTGGGCGAATACACGATTTTCACAGGAATCGCTGCATTTTGTATGATTTTTGGTGGTTTGGTTTTATTATTTCGTAAAAAATTAGAGGCATTAACACATGGAGCAGAAGACAATGAGCGTTCCATGCACTAGGAAGCAGAAAGATTTAATCTTGCTAATAACCAAAAGCAATTATTAGGGTATTATGACTGAAAATTCAACTGAACAGTTTTTTAAAAGTACAGTTTTAGGACATCCATCTGGATTATTTGTCCTGTTCTTTACTGAAATGTGGGAACGTTTTTCTTATTATGGAATGCGTGCCTTACTGGTATTATTTTTTACTGCATCTATACTTGATGAGGGATGGGGCTGGCCAAGAGAATACGCCTTAGCTTTATTTGGCACCTATACAGGACTTGTTTATCTATCAACCATGTTAGGTGGTTATTTTGCCGATAAAATTATTGGTTTCCGCTATGCGATTGCAGTTGGAGCTTTATTGATGACATTGGGCCATGCTTGTATGGCACTAGAAACACAGTTTTTTATTTATTTGGGGCTGACGTTATTAGTGTTTGGTAGTGGATTTTTTAAGCCAAATATGACTTCCATTATTTCGGAAATGTATAAGCATCATGAAAATAAAAAGGATGGTGCATTCACTATTTTTTATATGGGAGTTAATGCTGGTGCTTTTTTAGGCATATTACTCTGTGGTTATTTAGGTGAAAAAGTAGGGTGGAGTATCGGTTTTGGATTAGCGGGAATATTTATGTTATTTGGATTGCTTCAGTTTTGGTTTTCTCAAGATATATTTGGAAATATTGGGTTAAAACCCACTGCTGCATCGAAAGCAGCTCAATTACAAGAAGACACTGATAAAAGAAACCCTTTTACGACATGGCAAATTGTTTTAGTAGGATTATCTTCTTTACTAGGTCTTTTATGGTTAATTAATTCTCCGGCTTCAAAAATATCTGGAGGAAGTTTCAATATGTTTGATTTTGAAATTGCTGGATTGAGTGGGAACGATGTGGCCATTCTTTCAGCCTTTACAATCTTTATTTTTTTACTAGTTTATAGACTAACACAGTACTCCAAAATCACAAGAGATAAAATGATCGCTATCGCTTTCTTTTGCTTCTTAATTATTTTTTTCTGGGGGATTTTTGAACAAGCTCCTGGGACTCTGACCATTTTTGCTAGTGATTACACTAATCGAGTTTTAACGGGAAGTGCTAGTTTGACATTTTTAATAGTTAACACTCTAGTTGCCGTGGTACCTTTGGCCATTATAAACTGGGTCTTGCTAAGATTATTTAAACAAACATTCAAAAAATATGGTCTAGCAAATATTATTTTAGCAATTAGTTTTGTTATTATTTGGATAATAACGCTCTGGATGCTTACAAACGAGTGGTACAAAGCAGGTTTTATTGAATTATCTGACGGCTACAGAGAATTCTTATTAATAGAAAAGAGTTTAGAGCCTTTAACTGAAGTTCCTGCCTCGTGGTTTGGAGTATTGAACTCTTTATACATCATAACATTTGCACCATTGTTCTCTAAATGGTGGGAGAGTAAATACAATCCAACAGCGAATGTCAAATACGGAATCGGCATGTTTTTATTGGCATTAGGGATGGCGTGTGTTGCTTTTGGAGCTGGAGGTATTGAAATAGGAGCTAAAACAGCATCAGTAAGTATGATTTGGCTAGTTCTAGTTTATTTATTTCACACACTTGGTGAATTATGCATTTCTCCTGTAGCACTTTCATTGGTAAGTAAATTATCACCGGCAAGAATGATTGCTTTTATGTTTGGAATTTATTATTTAGCCGTTGCTATTGGAATGAAGCTAGCGGGTATTTTTGGAGAAAATGTGGATAAAATAGCTGATGAGAAAGGAATTAGTTACTTTTTCTGGATGTTAACGTTAATTGCAGCAATTTTAGGAGTTTTTTCAATTGTAATGCAGCCCGTGATAAGAAAGCGCATGCACGGAATTCGATAATCTTAGAATGCGTTAAAATATATACAAAACGCTTCAATTTGAAGCGTTTTTTGTAATTTGGAACGCTAATTGCCCTATATTAAACCTAAATTTATAAAAATGAAAAAGTTAATTATTTGTGTTTTAATAACGATGGTAGCTTTTGTCCAAGCTCAAGAAATTAATTGGATGTCATTAGAGAATGCTGTAGAACTTCAAAAGAAAACCCCTAAAAAAATTATGATGGACGTTTACACTAATTGGTGTGGTCCATGTAAATTATTGGACAAGAATACCTTCAAAAATAAAAGTGTTGTCGATTATGTAAATGACAATTACTACGCTGTTAAATTTAATGCTGAAGGAAATGATATCATAAACTTTAATGGTAAAGAGTTTAAAAACACTGGTTATAATCCTGCTTTAGCAAATAGAAGAAATAGCGCACATGAATTGACGCGGTATTTTAAGGTACAGGCATATCCAACAATGGTTTTTATCGATGAAAACGGAGGGTTTATTTTTCCGCTTAGAGGTTATAAGACACCAAGGCAGTTAGAATTGTATTTGAAAATGTTCAGGAATGATGATCATAAAAACATGAAGACTCAAGAAGCGTTTAATGAATACTACAAAGCTTTTAAGCCAAAGTTTATTGAAAAATAAATTTAAAACTTTAAAACGATGTATCCTTTTTTAGTTGTTTTATGAAATAAGGTGTTTTGCGCTTTACACGTTGCTTCCCACCTAGTCTGATACGTTTTGTAATTACTGCCATCACTTATAATTACTTTAGGATGAAATGAGTCGATTAGTCGTTCTAAATTAATTTTAGGAGAGTTTCGTAACAATATGTGTGTTGGCTTGAATGACGTTCCTTGGTAAATACCGAGGCTGTCAATGACAAGTAGTAAATCCTCATTTATTTTATAGACATTTTTAATACCATCGTAGTGTATTCTATTCAACCCAGTCTCTCTGCTGTAATTTACAATGGTATTTTCTTTTTTTAATATTGAATCATGTAGATTATGATGTATAATTAATGATGAATTATTTCTTATTCCAATAAGTGTGTGTTTGGTTTTGTGGAAGATAATTAATTCATGTGTTTGTCGTAGATGTGTATTATAAATAAGGTATAATTGCATCATAATGACAACAATCAATCCTAACAAGATATTTCGAAATGATTTGTTATGGATAATGTAAATTCCAACCGATATTATAAGATAACTAAAGAGCACTTCCACTATATCAAATGGGATATTGTCCCATATAAATTGTTCATGGCTTGAAATCCATTTTACGATCTGGTTAAGAGCTTTGATAATATACCTATAGGCAATGAGGAGACTATTGGGTAATGCATTTATGGACGCAAAAAAGATAACCGTAATACCCAAGGCTAAAATGATACCAAGAAATGGAATTATAATCATATTAGATATAAAAAATAATCCTGGAAACTGATGGAAATAAAAAATACTTAAAGGTAGAACACCTATTTGCGCTGCGATACTGACTGTTAAAATATTCCATAGAAAACGATCTATTAAATACGTGGGATGATAAAGTTTAAATAATATTGGTTGAAATAAAACGATAGAAATCACTGCTAAATAACTCAACTGAAAACCCACATCAAACAAGAAATTTGGATTTATAATGAGAAGTAATAACATTGATATTGCCAGTGTATTGTAGACGTTTGTGATACGTTTTAAGTGCATGACAAGTGCTATGATGCTAAACATGGTTACAGCTCTAACAACTGATGCAGATAGGCCAGCTATAATGGCAAAACCCCATAGTATAATTACAATTAACAATGTTTTTATGTAGCGTCCATTTTTGATATGGTTTAAAGGTTGGAATAATGTGTTTAGCAAAAGTAAAATAATACCAACATGCAATCCAGAAACTGCTAGTATATGAATAACGCCTGCTTTTGAATAAGTTTGATATAGATTATTTGATACGTTTTGTCGTTGTCCTAAAAATAGGGCTTCAATAATGGCAAATTCATCATCACCGAAAGAAGTGGTTTTTAATTTATTTTGAATGTGTTCTCTGATTCTTGCAGCATAACCCAATACAGTGTGTTTTTTTTTAGAAATCAAAAATAATTGAGAGGTTTTGACATGTAATTGATGGAAGACATAATTTCTTTTTAAGTAGGATTTATAATTAAATTGATTTGGATTTAAGGGGCTTTGAATAGCTTTAAATGGTGTTTTTACTGTAATAATATCATCAACTGTTAGCAATTCATTTGAAGTATTTTTTTCTACATTCAGCAAGACTTTACCAAACACCATGAATGAATCTACCTGTAGAACACGAATGAGGTATTTATCATAATAACGGCTAGGTTTTAAAACTTCACGAATTTTAAACGTTATTATCTTTGGTGTAGACTCATCAAGAACTATTTGATTCTTGTAATGGTTGTTTAGTTGTTTGTTTGTGTAAACTTTAGCATTGAAAACACCAATCGTGAACATGCAGAGATAAATGGAAATTCCAAATACAATAGAATTATTTATAGTACTTTTTAATTTGAGAAATAACAGGGTTGGTACCAGAAAAGACAGTATGAAACAAACGATCGTAGTTGTTAAGTCTATTGGGAAAAAATGTTCAAAGAGAATCCCAAATATGAGACACAGAGTCAAAATTATAATGGGGAAATTTAAAATTTTCATAGAGTCTGAACGTATAGTCCTAGTTACTTATAACAAGATTTTTTGTATTAAAATACTGATTTACAGATAATTAATATACAAAAATTAAAGAACTCGTCTTGCTTGGACAAATGCAAAATACCAATAGCGTTGCGATAAATTTGAAATCATGACACCCTTGCTTGAGGAAGCGTGTAAAAATGAAACATTTGTACCAGTAATTGTAGTCACTATGCCGACATGATTTACTTTTCGACTATTCTTGGATGTCGCAAAAAAAAGTAAATCACCCTTTTTAATATTTTTTATTGGTATCCATGATCCAGTTTTAACGAGATTTCCTGTAGTTCTGGGTAATTGTATTGACTCACTTTTGTAAGCGGTTTGTATGAGTCCTGAGCAGTCCATTCCTTTGCGAGTTGTTCCTCCGTATTTATATTTGACGCCTAGAAACTTTTTCGCATAATTGATAATTTTATCAGCTCTTGTATAACTGTGGTAAGGCTTGTTTTTTTTTGAAATTCCGTATGGGTTGTGAGCTGATTTACATGAGGAAGATAAAAGGATTACTATTAAACTAAAGAAAATAATTCTCATAGAATCATACTACAAATTTACAATAAACTCTGATATATATGCTTTGCTACCGACTCACTAGCCCCTTTACCTCCTAATACTTTTTCTAAATCATAATAACTTATGAAAAATTTAGTACGCTGGTAATGATCTAGAATCTTGGTAAGTTCACGTTTTAGGTTTACTGTATTAAATTCATTTTGTATCAACTCTGTCACAACCTCTTTGTCCATGATTAAATTAACAAGTGAAATGTATTTTATGTGTTTTACTAGACGCTTACCAATTTGATATGAAAGCCAACTACTTTTGTAACATACGACTTCAGGAACCTTGAATAACGCAGCCTCTAATGTTGCTGTGCCGGAGGTCACTAATGCTGCGGTGGCAACACTTAATAAATCATAGGTTTTATTGCTAATAAAGTGAACATTACTGTTGTCGATATATTTTTTATAGAAATTCAAACCTTGACTTGGTGCTCCAGCGATTACAAATTGATACTCTTTAAAATCGTCAACGATACTTAGCATCGTATGAAGCATTTTATCGATTTCTTGTCTTCGGCTTCCAGGTAATAAAGCAATTATGGGCTTCTTTGATAGCTGGTGGAGTTCTCTAAATTCTAGTTCATCAATTGGATGACGATTAGCAATGGCATCAATGAGTGGATGACCTACAAAGTGGACTGGAAACTGATGTTTCTCTTCATAAAATTTTTTTTCAAAAGGGAGAATAACATACATGCTATCAACATCTCTTTTAATCGATTTGATTCTATTTTCTTTCCAAGCCCAAATTTGTGGTGAAATATAATAATGAGTTCGAAATCTTTGTTGTTTCGCCCATTTAGCTATTCTTAAATTAAATCCGGGATAATCAATAAATATAAGGACATCAGGATTGAATTTCAAAATATCCTTTTTGCAAAAACTGAGATTTTTGGTTATGGTTCGAATATTTAACAACACTTCCAAAAACCCCATAAATGCTAAGCTGTTGTAATGCTTCACTAATGTGTTGCTTACATTTTGCATTAAATCTCCTCCCCAAAATCTAAACTTGGCATTTAAGTCCTGTTTAACTAACGCCTTCATTAGGTTAGAGCCATGAAGATCTCCTGAGGCCTCACCAGCGATGATATAATATTTCACGATTTAATAGAAGTTTAAAATGAAGGTGATGATCGCTACAGTAACGGTTGCAAATAAAACACCCCGAGCTCGATAATCTTGTTTCTTTTGTATAAAGATAAAGAAAGCAATTAAATTAAGCACGGCACCAAGACTAATAAGTTTACCTAAAAAACTCTCTGAGAGTGCAGATTTTAAAAGGTCTGTGAAATTATCATTTCCTCCTAAGAGCATGGCTGAAAAATACAACCCTATAACGTTTGCCAAAAGACCCACAATAAAGCCGATAAATACTTGTTTTTTAATCATTTAGTGACCATGAATTTAATTCTTCAATTTGTTGATGATTTGTAAGATCAAATTGAATTGGGACAATGGAAATATATTGATTTTCTAAAGCCCATTCATCCGTGTCTGTACCATTATCAAAATTCACAAACTCACCTGTTAGCCAATAATATTCTTGTCCCGCTGGACTGTGACGCTTATCAAATTTCTCAATCCAATTACCTTTGGCTTGTCTGCAAATTTTTATGCCTTTTATTTGTTTTTTAGTGGTCACTTTTGGGAAGTTCACGTTTAAAACAATACTCTGAGATAATTCATGATTTAGGACCTGAGTCGTTATCGTCTTAATTGAATCTTCAAACATGTCAAAATGTGCATCCCAACTGTAGTCCATTAAAGAAAATCCAATAGAAGGAATACCTTCAATTCCGGCTTCAATTGCAGCACTCATTGTTCCTGAGTAAATTACATTTATTGAAGAGTTAGAGCCATGATTAATGCCAGAAACACAAAGATCTGGTTTTCGTTTTAAAATTTCATGTCGTGCAAGTTTGACACAATCGGCTGGTGTGCCTGAGGTGCTATATTCAGTTTGTGGCCCGTTGTCAATAAGCTCTTTTTTACATTGAATCGTGGCATTAACAGTGATGGCGTGTCCCATACCACTCTGAGGACTGTCTGGAGCGACAACTACAACATCACCAATCTCATTCATTACTTTAATGAGCATTCTTATTCCAGGGGCAGTTATTCCATCATCGTTAGTTACTAAAATTAAAGGTTTTTTTACCATGTACAGTGAATTATCCGATACAAAAGTAACCAAAATCAGATTCACATATAAATTTTATCTTGTTTAACAAAAAATTAGTAGACCCATCTCAATTTTGGCATGGAATTTTCTTTAATTTAGACAAAAATTAGTGTTTAAATTATGAAAAGAAATATCAATATATTTTTGATAACGTTGTTGTTAGCTTTCGCGTCCTGTAGTTTTACTACTAAAACTTTCGAAAATTCAGATGACAAGGATAAGCTGCTGATTCAGCTAGTCACTTATGTGCTGGAACAAGGGCATTTTGAGCCAAAAGACATGAATGACGAATTTTCAGTACATGTTTTTGATGATTATTTAAATCAATTAGATCCATTCAAACGCTATTTTTATGAAAGTGATATCAACGAGTTTTCAGTTTATAAAAATGAGTTAGACAATCAATTAATGGACTATGATTTATCATTTTTTAATTTGACTCACGAGCGCTTATTAAAACGGATGGACGAATCTAAACTTATCTTTAAGGAGGTTTTAGATAAGCCTTTTGATTATAATAATGAAGACGAGTTCAAAGCGGACTATGAGAATCTGAGTTATGTCAAGACTAAAAAAGAAATGAAAGAAAGATGGCGTCAACAGTTAAAATTCTCAGCCATTGCTAACTTCCATGATTTAATGAGAACGCAAGAAATTGAAATTGAACAATTATCAGACGAAAATACATTATCGAAAAGTGCCGAGGAAGCGTTCCAAAAAAAATCACGATCTGAAATGGAAATTGAGTCAAGAGAATCAACGTTAACTTCATTAAATGAACTATATGATTTTATTGACGACAGAGAACGCAAAGATTGGTTTGCTGTTTTTATGAATGCCGTTGTTGTTGAATTTGATCCTCATACATATTATTTCGCACCCGAAGCTAAAGATCGATTTGATGTCGATATGTCGGGGAGTTATGAAGGTATTGGTGCTCGTTTGCAAAAAAAAATGGATTATATATCAATCGTTGAGATAATATCTGGAGGTTCGGCATGGAGGCAAAATAAATTAGAGGTAGGTGATAAAATTTTAAAAGTTAGACAAGAAAATGATCTGGAAGCTGTGAATGTGGTGGGTATGCGAACTGATGATGCTGTTAAACTTATAAAAGGTCCTAAGGGAACGAGTGTGATATTAACCTTAAAGAAAGTAGATGGAAGTGTTGTTGATTTATCGATTCCAAGAGACGTGATTGAATTAGAAGAAACGTATGCAAAATCAGCATATGTTGAAAAAGGTGGTGTCGTGTACGGTGTCATTAATTTACCTAAATTTTACGCTGATTTCGCAGATTATAACAAACGAAATGCTGCTGGAGATATCAAAAAAGAAATTACTCGCCTTAAGAGTGAAGGTATGGAGGGCTTGGTGTTAGACCTTCGGAACAATGGTGGTGGCTCATTGAAGACAGTTGTTGATATGGCAGGTTTATTTATTAAGGAAGGGCCTGTGGTTCAAGTGAGATCTACAGGTGAACCTAGGGAGGTATTGCGAGATCGTGATCGATCAATTTCATGGGATGGACCTTTAGTAATTTTAGTGAATGAACTTTCAGCATCTGCCTCTGAAATTCTAGCTGCAGCTATACAAGACTACAAACGAGGTATCGTCATAGGTAGTAAACAAACTTATGGGAAGGGGACAGTACAAATTGTCCTGGATCTCAATCGTATGGTTAGAAACAACACAAATGGCGATATGGGTGCATTAAAATTTACCACTCAAAAATTTTATCGTATTGACGGAGGATCTACGCAGTTAGAAGGAGTGAAGAGTGATGTGGTTGTTCCTGACAGGTACAGTTATATTGATATTGGTGAAAGAGATCAAGAAAATCCGTTAGCATGGGACAAAATTGCGCCCGCTGAATATGATTTATGGGATAGCTATTTTGATTACGATGCGACTATAGCCAAGAGTAAGAAGCGAATGGATAGTAGTGAACAACTAAAGTTAATAAATGAAAATGCTAAGTGGATTAAAAATATAAGAGACCGAGATGTTTTTTCTCTCAATTATGATGATTACCGTGCAAAGCTAGACGCTAATGAAAGGGAAGCAAAACGTTTCGAGAAAATATCTGAATATAAAACAGACTTGTCCTTTAATTCATTACCATATGAAATAACGCAAATGGCTCAAGATTCAGTCTTAGAGATGAAGCGTCAAAGATGGCATCAAAGTTTGGCAAAAGATGTTTATATCGAAGAAGCATTGAATGTTTTGAATGATCTTAAAAACACTTACAGTATAAAAAAAGTAGCCACTGTTAAAGATTAAACATAATTGTTATGTCAATTAAAAAGATGGGGTAGGTTTATTCGCCTGTACAATAGTTACAACATCTCTTTTTTAGACAATAATTTTAATCATTGTTTTCAGGTGGATATTTTTCCATTATTTTTGATACAAACTCCTTGATACGCTCTTCTTTATTTGACATGTTTTCACTAATGTAACCCCTGCCAATTCCCTGCCAAACGAGTTCCTTTTTGTTAGCATTTATGAGATCAATGTATAGAGACCCTTCTGTGGAGCTACTAGTATAGCTATTGTTATTCCAATACCATGGGCTCCATCCCCATCCATATCCATAAGGTCCAAATCCATTATTGCTGTAGACGTTAATTTTCTCTCTTGACTTTGTGAAAATACTAACCAATATATCAGGGTTTGATGATTTTGAAAAACCCTTCACCAATAATTCAGATTCAATTGCACGCATAATTCTTCTTTTATCCAAATCATTTATTTCTGCTTTGTCAATACCTGTCTTGTAAAAGGCAAATGTTTTAAACGTATCAAAATTGACATTTTTATCATAGTCTGAAGCAACTCTCACTGACGTACAAGAAGTTAAAAGAAAAATGATAATTAAAATTGGTGAAATTTTTACAAAATGTTTCATGGTTTTATTTTTTACTTATAAATTATTCAATAGATTATCATCAACAATATTTGGTAATGTTACACACAAATCAGGTTCCGACTCCATAGCTCTTCTAATAGCAAAATTAGCTTCTTTGTTTCTTGCCCAACTTCTTCTTGCGATGCCATTGGTTACATCCCAAAAGAGCATTGACTGCAAACGGCGGTCTGCATCTAATGAACCATCAAGAATCATACCAAATCCTCCATTTATCACTTCACCCCAACCAACACCACCACCATTGTGTATACTCACCCACGTAGCGCCTCTAAAACTATCTCCAATGACATTTTGGATAGCCATATCTGCAGTAAAACGTGAACCGTCGTAAATATTACTTGTTTCTCTGTAAGGGGAGTCTGTTCCTGAAACGTCATGGTGATCACGTCCTAGAATAATGGGTCCAAGACCTCCATTTCTTATTGCGGCATTAAAAGCTTTTGCAATCTCTAATCGACCTTGCGTATCAGCGTAAAGTATTCTTGCTTGTGAACCCACAACTAATTTATTTTTTTGAGCTCCTTTAATCCATTGAATATTATCAGCCATTTGCTGTTGGATTTCGTTAGGAGAATTACGTTTAAGTCTCTCTAAAACCTGACATGCAATAGCATCTGTTTTTTCTAAATCTTCTTCGTTCCCTGAAGCACAAACCCAACGAAATGGTCCAAAACCGTAATCAAAACACATTGGTCCCATAATATCTTGTACATAACTAGGATATTTAAAATCAACACCATTCTGAGTCATGATGTCTGCTCCTGCACGTGATGCTTCCAATAAAAAAGCATTACCATAATCAAAAAAATAGGTGCCTTTATCCGTATGTTTTTTTATGGCGTTAACTTGACGACGTAAACTGGTTTGAACTTTTTCTTTAAAAAGAGATGGATTATTCACCATCATTTTATTTGATTCATCAAATGTTAAGCCAGCAGGGTAGTAGCCTCCGGCCCATGGGTTGTGTAGTGATGTTTGGTCACTCCCTAGATCTATATGTATTTGTTCTTCATCAAATTTTTCCCAAATATCAACCACATTTCCTAAATATGCTAATGAGACAGTTTCTTTGTTTAATTGTGCTTTTTTAACCCGATTAACCAAGACGTTTAGGTCTAATATTTTCTCATCAATCCAACCTTGCTCATGTCGTACTTGGGTGATTTTTGGATTAACTTCTGCACAAACTGTGATACACCCCGCTATATTCCCTGCTTTTGGTTGTGCACCTGACATGCCTCCTAATCCTGAGGTCACAAATAAGTGTCCTTTGGGGACTTTATTTATTTTTCTAAAACCGTTTAAAACTGTGATAGTGGTGCCATGAACAATTCCTTGAGGACCTATATACATGTAACTTCCTGCTGTCATTTGTCCATATTGGGTAACTCCTAGCGCATTAAATTTTTCCCAATCGTTTGGTTTAGAATAATTAGGAATCATCATTCCATTGGTTACAACGACTCTGGGTGCATCAGTATGGCTTGGAAATAAGCCCATTGGATGACCGGAATACATAACCAATGTTTGCTCATTTGTCATTTCAGCCAAATATTTCATGGTCAGTCTGTACTGAGCCCAGTTTTGAAATACTGCACCATTACCGCCGTAAGTAATAAGCTCGTGAGGATGCTGTGCAACTGCCGGATCTAAATTATTTTGGATCATAAGCATTATGGCTGCTGCTTGTTTTGATCTTGCAGGATAATCATCAATTGGCCTGGCATACATATCGTAGTCAGGTCTAAAACGATACATATAAATTCTACCATAGGTTTGTAGTTCTTTTTGAAATTCTAATATTAATTCTGCATGGTGTTCAGATTTAAAGTAACGCAATGCATTTCTTAATGCTAATTTCACTTCCTCATGTGTTAATATAGCTTTACGCTTTGGCGCATGATTAATTAAACGATTAAAAGGTTTGATTTTTGGAAGTTTCGTTGGAATACCCTCTAATATTTGATTTTGAAATGTCATGGACTAAAATTACGTTATTTTGTGTGCTTCTTGTTAAATCCGAAAGGACAGTGTCTACAATTACTTTCGCAACAATAACCGCGTTTTGTATGATACTGTTCTGTAAAAACTTTAAAACCCTTTGGAGACATATAATAATCTCCTTCTTCTATGGGGATAATCTTTTTCATATGATACAAAGATAAAGGAAAATAAAAAATGCTTAAAGAGACTAACAATCATTTTTGACTTTAAAAAACGAGTGTCATGAAAATAAATTCAAGAAGAAAAAACAACGATTTAATTTAGTTAAAAACTACTTTTTTATTGTAGACTTGACCATTTTCTAAGATGATATTGACAAGGTAACTACTCGAATTCAAATTTAATATTTTCTTTTTAAAACTTAATGAATTGATATTTGAGAAAGTTTGAACTAATCGCCCTTGAGTGTCATAGATAATAACCTTATTTATCAGAATGGTTTCAGATTCAACTTTGAGATTATTATGATAAGCAAGGACATCGATTTGGGTCTTCGTATCGTAATCTTTTGTATTCAAGGTAGTATTAGTATACCTTAATACAAAACGATCATCGAAGGATCCACTTTCTGAATTAAAATTATAAGGTGTTAGCTTTAGGTTATGAATAATATCTAAATAAGTATCTTGTAGATAGATATTTTGATTTCCTTGTTCAAAAACTCCATCTAACGTATTAATAGCAATGGTATAATTCCCGTTTTCAGGGAAATTAGCACCTAGTGTGACGTAATCTGAAATATTAAATGGTAAAGATTTACCTTGAATTGACATTTTTTCAGAGTTGCTTAAAGAATAAAAACTAAACGCGGATCCTGCCATTTCGTAAGCGTCATACAAACGATCATTACTATCTGTTGCTCCTTCGACATACCCTATTAATATGGAAAGAGCTAAATTATCAGAATTGATGAGGTCTAGCCATATTCTTTGTTTTTCTAGGATATCATCAGTTTCAAAATTTGGTCCATAAAAATTGGAGTTGTCATATGTAGACTTACGCATTGTGTTACTAAATGTCACAACACCACTTTGAGGAGCAGTCTCTAACATAAGCACAAAGAATGCTTGTCCTGACGCAATGAATAAATCATCTGTTCCAGGTGGATTTGAACCTGTATTATTATGTTCGATGTAGTTGTTTTCATCATAATTATAAGTAAAATCATCATAAAATGGGTCATCATTGTCTACGCTCGGTGATGAATTATAGTTCCACAAGTAAATAGTGCCATCAATACTTGTATTATCATTTGTGAATTTATTTGCGGATATTGACGAGGGATATGGATTTCCAATTAAATTCCAATTATCATCTGTGGCTAAAACCTCGACACCGTTTATAGGATTTATATAACCCTCGCCATTATACAAACCTCTTTGGATAGGTGCTTCTATAATACCATTATTTGCTACACCTTGAAAAATTGCTGTATTAGCTGGTGATACAGTAGAAAGTCCTCTTACAATGTAGCCTTTGCCAATATTCATAGTCCCCGACGCTGCTTGCCAATTTCCATAGGCATCTCCAATTGTTGGAATCCATTCATATATTGGTTCAGATGTGGCGTTGGATGAAATTTCTTCAACATTGAAGGCGTCAACAGATGAAGACCAATAGACATAGTCCAAGTTGTCAACATTTTCAACTTTTCTTTCCATTGTAATAGTTCCTTCATTTTCATTGCTAGCTACATCTGTCACTTGTACTAAACTGGCATCATCTTTAACTATTAGTTCACCTCCAGAATCAATTTTAATCTGGTCAACTACCGTTAGAGTTTTACCCTCTGTAATTTCTAAATTGCCTGAGGATGTAATGGTAACACTTTTTGCAAATCCTGTTCTAACAGCAGTATCTGGAAGCTCAACGTTATTGTGAATAATGACACATGAGTAAATAGTTGGCTCTCCAGCAGGAATCCATTTGGACCCATCAAACCAGTCAACCTCTCCAGCGTCATTCCAAGTTTTGGTATTATTAATGATTGGAATATTTTCTTCAACTTCACATCCATTTGTCAATGTAGCATGTACGGTAAATGAAAAATTTGTTTCCATTAATTGAGTTGCACTTGGTTTTATATACAGCGTCTCTACCATTTCACCATCGATGTATTCTGTTTGTGCAGATGCGTCTGTATAAACATCAATATCTCCAGTCCAAGAGAACATTGGATTTAGAGGTTTTGTGCCAAATAACTCTACATTATCTATAGCAACTCCATCAGGGAGCCATCCGAGGCCATCATCATCAGTTGCCCAAGAGTAATGACGTACCCTAATTTTTATCTGTGTTTCATTCAAGTATCCAGACAAGTCATACGACTTGTTGATGAAGTTATTTCCATACCCGATATCTTCTTCTAGTCTTTCTAAAGTAATCCAGTTATTTCCATCATCAATTGAGATATCTATATCAACATATTCATCATATGTTGGATGCACATAATTATTTTCAAAGTATCTTAGATAAAAAATGTCAAATCTAAGGGTTAAGGATTCAAAATTTTCAGTGCTCACAGCATTAACTAATGTGATGCTGTTGTCGATAATGTCTGCTGATGAAGTGCTCGAGTTAATATGATCAGATGTTGCTAGGGCAAATTTATTGTTATTGATACCTGAACTAATGGCAGGAGACCATACATTTCCAGAAAAGGTATTTAAAGTACTTGTTTCTGTTTGCCATTGAGTCACATTGGCTACGGCTGGGGTATTTGAATCATTATTGATATTTACAAAATCTCCTAAGCCCGACTCAAATTTTTCATTAATAAGATATACTGTTTCAAAATCACCACTTGCGGAAACTGCAACAATGTTGTCCCCACCACAAATAGTTGGATTTGAAGGTGTAATTGATATTTCTGGTACTGGAGATATATAGGCAGTGACGGGAGTCCTTACTAGAGATTCTCCATTAGAACAAGAACTTGTTGCAGTTATCCAATAAGTTGTTGTTTCACTAATATTTGGAGTGGTCCAACTTCCTGTTACTCCAGAAATTGTTGGGGCTGGAGTTAATGGAGCCCCACCTGTTTCGTTTGTATAGATATTAAACCCTGTCACAGTTGTATTTCCTGTTCCAATAAAACTTAAATCTATAGATTGATTACTCCCACAGGCCTCGCCATTTGTAACACTTGAAATATAGCTATCACATTTTTCGATAACTGTAAACAAGAAATCCTCGGCTTCACCAAAATAGTAATCAGGCACACCAAAATAAGTTGTATTGTTAAAGTCTTCGCAGGCATTAAAATCATAGAAGTATTCATAGCCAAGATAAATATTAATTCCTATTCGAATTCTTATTCTATAGTCGCCAGGAGGTTGATTATCTGGTATCACAAATCCAAAGACTGCAGATAAACCGTAGGAACCTTCTGGACCATAGACTTCTTCACTCATATCAAACTGATCGTCTTGATTCCAATCGACCCACGCTTTCCATGCGCCTCTCCTTCCACCAGCATCAGCAATAATATTAATGCCTTCACCCTGTGCTTGTATCGACTTAATTTCACCCGTCCAATCTTGGTAACCATCACTATTGCCATAACTAGAATTGAGGGTATTTACATCATTTAAAGTTCCAACAAACTGTACATCATCAATATAACACTCTTCGGATGAGTCAGTTGATGGTTGGCATGTTGTATTAGTGGTGAATGTTCCTTTTACGATAATGTCATCAACAATAAACCCTGGAAATCCTCCGATAGATCCGTCATTTTCCCAGCCAAATCCGATGTAAAAACTTTCCTGATCAACATCAGACAAATCTAAATTGGTAATTGTTTGAACAGTGGTTTCTCCCTCATAAACTGCAAGTTCAGTCCAGGTATTGGCATCAAGAGAATACATTACTCTTCCAGAATCAAAAATAGTTTCTCCTAGTCCTATCCATTTAAAATCTAAGGTCAAATTTATATAATTTGAGGCGTCAATTGGCGTAGTATGATAAACTAATGTAGAGGCTGCTTGATTATCTTTGTATTCTGTAGTAGATGAGTTAACAGGATTGTTTTCACTAACGGCCATGGAATAACTGCCGGAAATAACCGTGGTTCTCGTGTTATCAAATACCCAAAAGTAATTGTTATTGGTAGTATTATCAAATTCACCACTTTCCCATCCTAAATAATTATCTAGAATGTTTTCTGCACCTGATGCAGCTTCAAAATTTTCTTCAAAGAGGATATCTTGAGCATTTAAAATTGAGAAACAAACAGATGCGATTAGGATAAATAAAATCATCCTTAATTCACCTAAATAACTATATAAAATTTTCCTCTGCAATGTAATTATATTGCTTCAAGTAGTTTTTTCATGTAATATTAGGTATTGCTCAAGGTAAGTAAAATAAATAAAATACCAAAAACGACATAATGTTAAACACAAAAGTAATTGAATGCATCCCTATGAATTTATATCTTAGCGCTAAATTTTTAGTATTGTTACAAGTTACTTCGCATAACGAATTTATTAAGACTAACAGAGAAGATATCAGGTTATATTTAAAACGAGAAGACCTGATTCATCCTTATATTTCGGGGAACAAGTATCGTAAATTAAAGTACAATATTAAAGAAGCTCTAACTCAAAATTGCGAAAGTCTATTAACTTTTGGAGGTGCTTATTCTAACCACATTGCCGCTGTCGCATATGCTGGAAGTATTAATGGTCTTAAAACAATCGGTGTTATTAGAGGTGATGAGTTAGCTGCAGAGATACCGAATAATCCAACATTAACGTTTGCTCAGCAACATGGTATGCAATTCAAATTTCTGTCACGTTCATCCTATCGAAATAAAATGTCAAACACGTTTTTAGAAGAACTTAATAATCAGTTTAATAATTTTTATCTAATTCCTGAGGGTGGAACTAATGCCTTGGCGGTAAAAGGATGTGAGGAGATATTAACAGATAATGATAGTCAATTTGATTTTATATGTTGTTCTGTGGGAACTGGAGGTACTCTGAGTGGTTTGATAAATGCGTCAAAGTCACATCAAAGAATTTTAGGGTTCCCTGCTTTAAATGGCGACTTTCTAAATAATGATATTCGTAAATTCGTATCAACATCTAATTGGAAAATTTTAAATGAGTATAATTTTGGAGGATATGCTAAAATCAATCATGAATTGGTTAACTTTATCAATGGGTTTAAGCGCGAACATGACATCTTATTAGATCCCATTTACACATCAAAAATGATGTTTGGTGTGCTTGATTTAATTAACAATAATTATTTTTCAAAGGGCGCTAGAATATTAGCAATACATACGGGTGGTATTCAAGGTGTCGATGGAATGAATTTGAAATTAAAGCGTAAAAATTGGCCATTAATTCTAAAACAATGAGAATCTTAATTTTATCAATGTACCTAAGCTTATTTTGTTTTTCTTGTCGTTCAACAAAAAAAATGAATACTGATAAATCATTAAATAACATAGAGAAATCCACAAAAAAAGAGATCTCAACGAATGAGTTGAAAAAGCCAAAATCAACTAATACGATTATAAAGAATACAGAACATTATATTGACGTGTTTAAAGATATCGCTATTTCTGAAATGAGAGAATTTGGGATTCCTGCGAGTATTACCCTTGCACAAGGAATTTTGGAGTCGGGATCTGGTAAAGGCCGTCTCGCATTGGAAGCAAATAATCATTTCGGAATTAAGTGCCACCAATGGGAGGGAGATAAAATTTATCATGATGATGATGAGAAACAAGAATGTTTTAGAAAATATCAAAATGCAGAAACCTCATTTAGAGATCATTCTGAATTTTTAGCCCATCGTTCTCGATATTCAAAATTATTTCAATTAAAGATTACAGACTATAAGAATTGGGCAAAAGAATTGAGAAAAGCTGGGTATGCTACTGATAAAAAATATCCCGAAAAATTAATTAGTTTAATTGAGAGGTATAAGTTGTTTCGCTTTGATCAATTGGAAACAAGTAAAAGGGTGAATAAATCAGATAAAAAATTTGAACGTGGTCAATATGAGGTGAAAAGAGGAGATACTCTTTATTCAATTTCAAAAAAATACGGAATGTCAATTAACGAACTAAAACGTTCTAATAATTTAAAGAATAACATCCTTAAAATTGGTCAAATACTTGAAATAAAATCACGATAACAGAAATGAAATTCTAGTTTTAAGACGTGAAAAACTAAATAAAGGAGATGCATTTTATTGGGATACATCTCCTTTATCAATAGTCTTAATTATTTGGAGTTTGATTTTTTTTCCTTGGCATTCGTGTCATTGATTTCTTTTTATTCATCATCCTATCAGTTTCCATCAATTTTTCAAATTGATCTTTGGTCAAAATCTCTTTTATTTTATTTCTCATATCGATTTTTTCATCGAGGCCATTGTTCAGCATTTTAAAACGTTCTTCTTTAGAGATCTTTTCATTTTTTGTCTTTTCCATTTGCATTTGACGCTGTTCCATTCTGTTTTTACGATGTTTAGATTGTTCTAATAATAGGGCTTTAATTTTTGCTTGTTGTGAAGCATCTAAATCCAATTGTAACGCCATCTTTTTACTTTTAATAGTAGCAATTTCTTCTACTGAAAAATCTTTTAAATCATGAATTCTTTCTGGTCTTTCAGACATTTTAACGTCTCTTTTTCGTTCCTGAGCCGCGATGCTAAAAGAGCTTAATATCAAGACAATAATTAGTATTTTTTTCATTGTTTAAGTTGTTTAATAATAAGACAGTCTTCATGTTAAATGGTTTAATCAATGTTTTGTTTTTTATTATTTAATCATGAAAAGATTGCACGGAAATGTTAAAGAAACAGGTTTACTTAGGCTCTAATATAAGATCAACACGTTCAATAATATCTTGTAAATGATATTTTGAAATGGTATTATTAGTGTTTTTTGTGCCTTTAATGGCCAAACGCTTAAGGTTGTTTAACTCAGCTCTTACGATGGGTATGATGTCCGATTGTTTTACTGTGACGGTTCCCCTTCTTCCTGAAACATCTTTAGCTGTCATTAGTTGTGCTAGTCGTTCAACATGTGCTCTTTGCAAATTTCGTCTGTAAGTGTCAATTGAGCGACCATATCTCACCTCAGACCACAGACTATTTCTTAAATCAGACATCATTGTAACTACTGAATAGGCATCAGAACCATTCAACGTTTCATTGTCAATCATACGCATCATTCTATTTAAATTTAAAATATTATTGAGCGTTCGTACTTGGATACGTCTTATACGCTCAGTCACTCCATTAAACTCTGTTTTATTGATAATATTTTTATCTATAAGCCAAGATGGTGTTTTAAATAAATTTTCATTAATAAAATTTAAACAATTTTTCTGATGTGATTTTTCAACATTTGTAAAAACATCTCCTGCCTGGTCAGTTGTTTTACTGTATTTATAAACACCACCAATATTTGTCGTCACATGACCCATATAACGATTAAATTGGCTTACAACATGGCCATACATTTCAGATAAATCACCATAAGTTTCACCATCTTTTGAGGTCCATTTAATTAAATTTGGAACAATCCGTTTCAGGTTTTTGATACCATAGATACTTGCGGTGATTGCATTATCCCCTAGATCCTCTGTTTGTGCCGAAGGATCGATACCTTGGTACTGACCAAAACGGTACATGGGGTCATCTGCATGTTGTAATATCCATTGGTCCAGAGTTTTCTTTTCATCATTCGCTGTCATGGCGTTAAGAATTGGTCGATAACCCCACTTGATAGCATATTTATCATAAATTCCAATATTTGGCATCAATGCAACCCCTGTATCTCCTGGCTGTGCTACATAATTAAAACGAGCATAATCCATTATGGATGGAGCAGTTCCATAATCTTTGGTGAATTTAGGATCTCTTAATTGCTCCACTTTATAGGCACTGCTACTGCCCATATTATGTGGTAAACCGAGCGTATGTCCAACTTCATGAGACGAAACAAATTTAATTAATTCACCCATGACTTCATCTTTGAAGCCTACTCGCTGAGCCTCGGGATTTATAGCAGCTGTTTGAACAAAAAACCAACCTTGCAAAAGACTCATAACATTGTGATACCAATTAATATCAGATTCTAGTATTTCTCCAGATCGCGGATCACTAACATGTGGTCCATTGGCATTGGGAATGGGAGAGGCCAAATAGCGCACTACACTGTATCTGACATCTTCAGGTGTCCACTCTGGATCCTCCTCAATACTAGGAGGGTCTTTTGCGATAATAGCATTCTTAAAACCTGCTTCTTCAAAAGCAATTTGCCAGTCTTCAATACCTTGTTTTATGTATTTTCTCCATTTTTTTGGTGTAGCTCTATCTATATAGTAGATAATTTGCTTTTTTGGCTCAACCAATTCACCACGTTTAAACTTATCAATATCTTCATCTTTCACTTCTAATCTCCAACGGTCTAGATATCGAACAGTTTTACTTTCTTGGTCCTCCAAACCGTAATCAACTTGACCACGTGCAAACCAACCAACACGCTCATCATAATAACGTCGTTTCATTGGTTCTTCGGGAAGTAAAATCATGGAGTTGTTAATTTCGATAGAGATAGTTCCTGTACTTGAATTTGATGGGGGTGCACCAGAAGCATATGTTTTTACATGACGCGCTTCGATGTTTTTTGGGTAACTTTTAATGGTTTCGATAAAAGATTTATCATTTTCAAGACGAGTTATTTTATACCTTTTTCTTCTTGAAACAGGTAATCCTAGTGCTTTTACATCTTTTTGAAATAGATTAGAGATATCTATTACTGTTGATAATGAATCTTTTCCAAAAGCTTTAATTGGAAATGTGTAAAGCACGGGTTCAAAATTTGAATTAACAACAGCTTCGTGAATTGGTAAAGAATCAGCTGCGACTATAGCGTGTGAAACGACACGTAAAACGACTTTTTTAGATTTTTTTTGCCAGCGTAATACCTGAGTGTTTTGTTTACCCCCACCAAATCCAATTCCCGATGCAGTTTTTGAAATTCTTGTTACCATGAGCATTTCTCTGTCAAATAAGGAATCTGGGATTTCATAATAAAAATCACCGTCAACATTATGAACTTTAAAAAGCCCATGATCTGTTTGAGCATTGTCAGTTATCACTTTATTGTAGGGCTGAATATCCCCTTTTTTTAATTTAGGTTTTTGCTTTGGTTTGTTTAAGGTGCTTTGTTTTGTAATTTCAATTTCTCGTGCTTTTTTAGCTGTAGTGCAAGATGCCAAGCCTAATAAAAATACACTTAGTATAAAGGTAGTGGTAGAGTGTTTCAAAATGTCATTTTTTTTATTGTTTGTGAAAATAACAAACAGAACAATTATTCACGGTTATTTATGAAAAATTAACATTTTTCACTTAAATCTATCGCTAACTAGTAGTGTCAAATAAAATACTTAATAAGTTTATTCTAAAGTTTCTAAATAAGGAATAATTAAGTCAATAGCTTCTTGGTGTGGAATAGTCACCCCAATGTATGGCATACTATAGCCTGGTATTGAGGAAGGAAATCGAGTTCTAATACTAAACCTATTTTCATAAATCTGAGAATCTTCAAAGGATGTCTCTAACCTGAAATCCATATTGCCAGAGTAGTTGTTATTATGAAAACCACCTGGAGAATGGCAATGGGCACAATTCATATCGAAATATGCTTTGGTGCGTTCTTCATCTGAGTAGCTCGTATCATTCCAATTTGGTAAGGAACTAATACTACTTGGGTCAGGAGTGTTAATCAAATAATTTTTATTTGTGAATTCTGTTAGTTGATTACTTCCATTCACATCAAAATTCATTGAACGAATTTTTGGACCAATTGGTGTTCTGTTTCCATTGTTTTGGTGACACATGACACAGGATAAGTAGTTTGGAACTTCATAATTGGTCGTCATTTCTTCACCAAATTCATTTATCCATGAAATGGGAACGATGTGCTCATCTTCATCTAAAACAGCATCAGTTTGGTTCTCATTCCACAGGTAGTTACCTATATGCCAAACATTACTTTGTTTGATGAGAATTCTAGTTTCAATAATTTTTCTTCCTAAATCTAAATTTGTTTCATCATGATTGTAATAAAACGTTTTGGCTATTAAAGCACCATCAGGAAAAATCGGTAACCCATCGTCCTGATATTCCATACTGGTCCCACTCGGTAGTGAAATTACACGTTGTTTATGAGCATAATCTGTATGAAGAGGTGTGCTTATCTCGTAGAGAAATGCCTTTGGACTTATGTTTAGTTCAGCAATGTTTCCTGTAAATAAATTCATTTCTGACAGAGTTGGTAAAAACTCTGGAATTACAGGACTAACATCAGTAATAAATGAATTTATGACACTTTCAATACTAATATTTTCAATGGAGCATAGTGCTTGAACATAAAAGTCATAATTTGTATTAGGAAACAAATCATTAATGCTTATCGAATTTTGTGACGTCGTTAATATAGTTCCTTCTCCTGGTAGAAATCCTACTTCGCCATATTCAATTTTAATCTCCGAGTAATCATTTGAGTTTTCCCAATTCAATATAGCACTTACATCTGTAATTTGAGTTACCGATAAATTTGTTGGAGTTTTACACTCATCCATTATTTGATCGTCGTCATTTTTACAAGCGACCAAAAGAAAAAATGTAAAGCCTATGAGGCAAAGGCGTTTCATGATATAACTTTTTGATTATAAGCAAGGGGAAGGTAATAAAAAGTAAATATTGTGAATAATAAACTCGATGTTTCGCTAAAATATTTCGCTAAACATCTTGTATTTGACTTAGCCTTAAATAAAATTGTCGGATTAATCTTACTATGTGACAACATTAATTGACTCAAATTTTTTTATTTGATGCGAGCATAAAATAAAAGAAGCCTTTACATTGAAAGGCTCCTTTTCTAAACGTCACAATAGTACTTAATTTTTGAGTACTCGAAAGGTTTCTACGGTTTTTTCAAATGAGACTTTGACAATATAAATGCCGTTCTCTAAACTTGTTAAGTTTAAAACACTTTTTATATTATTTGGACTTGTTTCAATTATTTTTTTACCTAAAATATCAAATATCTTTACTTTTTGTATTCTATTTTGATTCAAAGCTGTAATTGTAATATTATTTTTAACAGGATTTGGATAGTAGGTTAAAACATTACTTATAGATGCATCATTGGTACTCAATAAGTTTCCGCAAATTGTCCAAAACATATCTTGCATAAAGCCCAAGGTAACTTTACCGGGATCATGTATAGCTTCACCGGCTCCGATTTGTGGCGTCATTAAAGAGTTGGCATTACCAGCCGGATAAGTTGCTTCATCCCAGTGTGAATAACTAGATCCAGTTTGGAAAGGGTTTGGTGCATAGGTTTTAGGATTGACATTACCGTTTTGTACAGTCGTTTCTGGTCCATTTGAAAATAGGTTGCCTCCTGTAAATTGACCTAATAAAGCGATTGAGGGGTCAGCGTAGTTTAATACAGATGTATTTGAACCGTTTTCTATGTACTGGTCCCATATGCCAGAGTATAATGTGCTAACTCTAAGTGCTCCCAATCCATTTTCTTGTCTCCCAAAACCTGCTATCCCTAGTCCATGTCCAATTTCATGAAGCACTACTGATACAAAATCGTACTGTCCAGTTGGAGTATTCCCATCTGTTCCAAAATAAAATGGAAATGTACTACTGAAGGTGGCATTTATGTCTGTCCCAGAAGTATTATTATCTTGGTCAAGCAAAGCATCGGCTAAAGCAGATGGAAACAATGTGTTTGCTGGAATATTGGGGCCAGTAATAAAATAATACAAATCGGCTCCTGCTCCTCCCAATATTCCTGCTCCAAGAGGTGCAAAGTCAGCGTTAATTTTAATGGTTTGTGATGAAACAATGCTATTGGCCCATATTTGTACAGCATAACTAAAGGCAGTTTCTGCAGTTTCTGTAAACCCAGTATAAGTAATATCAAATGTCGAGCAATCCCCTGTGATAATTGTTCTTGAATTTGATGTATTGTTTGCCATTCTTAGTTTCACTTGATTTGTAACAGGAATAAAACTTTTTTTAGGATTGGGGTCTGGCCTGTAGATGCAGACGTCCTTTTCAAGTCTAATCGGTTCAATGGAACCTAATCTCATTTGTGCAGTCATGACGTGATTGTTTAAAAACACGCATAATGTGATGATTACAAAATGTTTAAAGTAAAATGAATAATTTTTTCTTAAGTGTAATTTTGTTGTCATATTAGTTTTTTTATAAGGTACTTAATATTTTAACTAATTAATTCTAACAATATATAAAGTTATCATAAAACTTCTTGTCGTGAGACTACTAAGACTGAGCACATTTTTGTTTTTGTGATTACAAAATAAGGTGTCAAGCTACCATGAATTCAAATTGATTCATGGTATTCTATAAAGTTATTGATAATCACAGAGCATAGGTTATTGAAGTTCTACTATTAGCGCTTCATCTGTTTTTGTAACCTTTGTTAAGCCTTGCTTTGATAACCCTTTCATCCCTTTGTCCCATGCTTTGTTACTCAATTCCGATTGTAATTTGAGATCAGATAAAAGCATTTTGTTTTGAGATTTTAAAATTTCAAAAATTACTTTTTCATTATCGCTAAGTTTAAGAGCTTTTTTTTCGGGCTTCATTTGCGGAAAGAAAAGAACTTCTTGAATTGAAGCATTGTCTGTTAAAAACATGATTAAGCGATCCATCCCTATACCCATTCCGGAGGTAGGAGGCATGCCATACTCTAAGGCCCTTAGAAAATCTTGATCAATAAATTGGGTAGCTTCATCATCACCACGTCCAGCCAACTTTACTTGGTTTTCAAAACGCTCTCTTTGGTCAATAGGATCATTTAATTCTGAATAGGCATTGGCTAATTCTTTACCACATACAATTAATTCAAAACGTTCAGTTAGTTCAGAATTAGAACGATGTTCCTTGGTTAAAGGACTCATTTCTTTCGGGTAATCCGTAATAAATGTTGGTTGAATATAATTTGACTCACATTTTTCACCAAAAATCTCATCGATTAACTTGCCTTTACCCATCGTAGTATCAACCTCTATACCCATATCAATAGCAGCAGCTCGAATAGCGTCTTCAGATTTTCCCGAAATATCAAACCCAGTAAAATGTTTGATAGCTTCTGTCATTGTAACTTTCTTATAAGGCGCTTTAAAACTAATTTCGTGGTTCTTAAAATTGACTGTTGCACTTCCAGTCACTTCTAGGGCACAAAATTCTAATAATTGTTCCGTCATAGTCATCATCCAGTGATAGTCTTTGTAGGCAACATAAATTTCCATCATTGTAAACTCAGGATTGTGTGTACGGTCCATCCCTTCATTTCTAAAAGTCTTTGCAAATTCGTAAACACCATCAAATCCACCAACAATTAATTTTTTTAAGTACAATTCACATGCGATTCGCATGTACATAGGAATATCTAAAGAATTATGATGTGTTTGAAAAGGCCTAGCAGCTGCTCCTCCCGGTATTGATTGAAGGATTGGTGTTTCAACTTCAAAATAACCCGATTGATTAAAAAAATCACGCATTGCCGTAAAAAGTTTTGTGCGTTTTATAAAAACCTCTTTTACCTTTGGATTGACCACTAAATCTGCATAGCGCTGTCTATAACGCATTTCAGGATCGTTGAATTCGTCAAATTTATTACCGTCTGCGTCTGTTTTTGGTAATGGCAAAGGCTTGAGTGATTTACTTAGCAAAGTAAACTTTTTGACCATAATGGTTTGTTCTCCTACTTGAGTTGTAAACAGCTCTCCTTCGACACCTATAAAATCTCCAATGTCAAGTAACTTTTTGTAGACATCATTGTAATAAGATTTATCATCTCCTGAACATATTTCATCACGATTAAAATATACTTGAATACGACCAGTGCTGTCCTGTATTTCAGCAAATGAGGCTTTTCCTTGAATACGCCGCGACATTAAGCGACCAGCAACAATCACCTGTTTTTTTTCCGAAAAATTATCTTTTATCTGTTGAGAAGTGTGGCTAACGGGAAACAAAGGCGCAGGATACGGGTTGATGCCTAAAGCTCTTAAGTTTTTCAGTTTTTCGCGTCGTACTAATTCTTGTTCTGATAATTGCGACATGGTCTTTAATCTAATATAGTTTTATAACTATCAAAGATAATTACTATTTATGAAACAAGAAGGTTCAAAAATTAATATTGTAACATATTGATCTTGTAAACGTCTAATTAATAACTATCATTCAATAATCTTGACGAAATGAGTTTTTGGAGAGTTTTACTGGCTATAATATTTCCTCCTTTATCGGTCATAGGTAAAGGATGTGGCTCTATTTTCATTGTTTTTTTACTTTGGATTTGTGGCTGGGTACCAGGGGTTATCGCAGCATTGGTGATTTTGAATAATCCTGACAGGTAGTAGCTAAAGGAAGAACTCATTGATTGGAATTTGTTGTAAATTTGTAAGCGATGAATAAACAAGTAGAATTACAAGATTTAGGACAAAAAGACTATAAAGAAACCTGGGATTTCCAAGAGAATTTATTCCAATCCATTCTTGATACTAAAATAAAAAACCGAAGACAGGGCACTAATTTTCAAACTAAAAACTACTTTTTGTTTGTGGAGCATCCTCACGTATATACATTAGGGAAAAGTGGTGATATGAGTAATTTGCTTTTAGATGAAAATCAATTGGCTGAAAAAAATGCATCGTTCTATAAAGTCAATAGAGGTGGTGATATAACTTATCATGGCCCAGGTCAAATCGTGGGTTACCCCATTATAGATTTAGATAATTTCTTTACTGATATTCACAAATATCTACGTCTATTAGAGGAAATGATTATCCTAACTTTAGAGGAATATGGGCTGTCCGCTCAAAGAAGCCCCGGAGAAACTGGAGTTTGGTTGGATGTTGGCACACCATTTGCTCGAAAAATATGTGCGATGGGTGTCCGTGCTAGTCGTTGGGTTACCATGCATGGGTTTGCCCTTAATGTAAATGCCAATTTAGGGTATTTTGATTTAATGATTCCTTGTGGCATACGTGGAAAGGCGGTTACTTCTTTAAATGTTGAATTGGGTCAAACAGCTGTGGATGAAGCTGAAGTTAAAGAGAAGCTTTCAAAGCATTTTTCAACTTTGTTTGAAGCTCACATGGTTGTGAAATGAACAATAAGTTACTCAATTTTAAAAATTATTAAAAAATAATTAGTAGGAATATTTGTTATTCATCATAAGCGATGTATGCTTGATTAATTACACGAAAGGCAGCACTTACATTTGAGACATTTTCAAAGGCTTGGTAGTCAATCCAGACAAACCCTGCATTACCCCATTCCACTCCCCAAGAATTCACAACTTTAAAAGCATTGTGAAGGTTGTCGTAGCCAACAACTAGCATGGCATGGCAAGCAGTTCTTGCATAATTAACGGCATGTTCTCTATACGCGGCGTCTCCAAAACTGTCAGGTCTACCAAACTGTTCACTCAGTGTCGCTCCAATCATTATTGGAATTTGTTGTGTTAATAATGTTTTCATCTCATTAACCATATTTTCTCCGCTCAAACTTTTGTAATCTGATATTTTATTGTCAGAGGCACTTTCTTTTACAGTTTCATTTGGTTGTGTCGTGCAATCAGCATCTGAATAAGGAAAATCAATCCAGCTAGAAACTCCTTGTTCCTTTAAAATATCTAAAGTTTCTTCCAAAGCAGTTCCGCCACAGAAACCTTGTGAAATTTGATTGTAGGTATAGGCTGGGCTTAAACGTGTTGTGAAACCGTCTTCAATTCCCTCCTGCATTGACTTCATGTAATAACTAATGGCCCATGAAGAACATGACCCCATAGTTCCTTGACTATCTATCGGTGGTAAAAATTCAGATAAATCAAATTGAATTGGGAGGGTCGTGCTAATTTGTAGATCTTCTAAAACAAATTCTCCGACTATATAATCAGGTGACCCTTGATCACAGTCTCCACCGGTAAAAAAAAGATTACCATCTTTATCTTTGAAAGTTCCCGAACCCCATTCCTCTATCTCTTGTTCCTCTTGTTCTTCAACAAAAACGGAGTTGTCTACAGGCTCATCGTTACATGCCTGAAAAAAACTTATCACTGCGGTAAATAAAATTAATTTTCTAACCATTGTATATCATGCTATGTTGTTATAATACAAGTTTATTTAGATTTCTCCTACTTCAAAAGTTAAAATACTTTTTTAAGAAACGGATTGATATCTTGTTTATTGGCTCTTATTAGTTCTTGTTTTGCAGCTTTTCTATCCCTCATGTGTTTGTCTTGTGATAATTTAAATTTGCCTTCCCATTCAGTAACCGTTATTTCAAACATTTTTATATAATTTAGACCGGCTTCCATTTTTGGGTTATCGTATTCCAAAGTAAACGAGTTATCAGGTTGTTCAAAAAAATCAGTCATCTTGATAAGTGATGTGCGTAAAGCTTCTGTGCTCTTTATAGCTTTCACAACTCCTTTTAAATGAACCTTGATGTAGTTCCATGTTGGAAGTTGGGTTGTCGTATAGATTGATGGTGAAATATAGCATTGAGGCCCTGAAAATATAATGGTTACTGGGTTGTTATCAGCCATAAATTTTGTTTGTGGGTTGTAAACATCGATATGACCAATCAGTTTATGATCTGATTCTCTGTAAATTAATGGGATATGACTAATTAGTGAACTACCATTATTTACAGAAATTATTGTAGCCAATGGATAAGCTTTTATTACCTCAATTAAATGATGACGATTGCTATTTTGGTGTTGAGGGATTGGATATTTGGTCATTTCGAAGACGGTTTAGTTGAATGCATATTAAAAATAAGTTATCAATATTGTTGAAAATAAATGATGTAATAATACATATTTAATTGTGGTTGAAATGTACAATTTTTATCTTTACTAAGTCATGACTAAATCTTCATCTTTTTCGATAAAACACTGGAGTCTAGGTGATCAGCCTCGAGAGAAACTTAAGGTTCAAGGTAAAAATACATTGTCTAATGCTGAGTTAGTTGCTATAGTAATTGGCTCAGGGAATTCATCAGAGAGTGCTGTTGTCTTGTGTCAAAGAATTCTGTTAAGTGTTGATAATAATTTGAGTGAATTAGGAAAGCTTTCTATTCGACAATTGATGAAGTTTAAAGGTATTGGAGAAGCAAAAGCTATTAGCATTGTTGCTGCTTTAGAGTTAGGCAGGCGTCGAAGAGGGGAAGTTGCTCTCAAAAGATTACAAATCACTTCGAGTAAATCGGTATTTGAATATATGCAACCTATGATTGGTGAATTGCCTCATGAAGAATTTTGGATTATTTATTTGAATAACTCTAATAAAGTTATTCAAAGAAATCAGTTGAGTAAAGGAGGCATAACAACAACGGTCGTTGATATTCGTTTGGTATTAAAAGCAGCATTAGAGGTAGGAGCAACGAGTATTATTTTAGCGCATAATCATCCTTCGGGGACATTACAGCCTAGCAAATCAGATAAACAATTAACTGACAAATTAATAATAGCTTCTAAAAGTTTGGACATTCAAGTGTTAGATCATTTGATTATTACTGAAAAAGCATATTTTAGCTTCATGGACGAAAAACTGCTGTAATGCTATTAGTATACACTCATAAAATAACACCACGTTTAAACTACGTCTTTAAACATATTTGTACGCGTGTCTTAAATATACCAGTATCATTTACTTCAAAAATTGAGGAGTTCATAGCCCATGACAGCCTAAAGATGTCTTATTGTGGCCAGCAGTTAGGTAACGAATTTCATGTAAAAAGTCATCAGATCTTATTTGAACAGGGACTCTCAGACATTGATATTCACGTGCATACTTGGGATAGTACCAAATGTTTCTTTTTTAATGGAGATAAGAGTGGGTTCCCTTTCGATATTTTCGGAGCAGCTTTTTATTTATTAAGCAGATATGAAGAATATCTACCTCATGTAAAGGACCAATATGGACGTTTTATGGCCAAAGATAGCATAGCACATAAACATGAGTTTTTGCATCAGCCAGTTATTGATATTTGGGCTTTTAAATTCAAAGCAGAATTACAATTAAAATTTCCAGAATTTCCATTTAAAGAAAGAGTTTACAAAGTGTCTCCCGTGATTGATATTCCAATGGCTTATTATTTTAAAAATAAAGGGCTGATGAGAACTATTGGTGGTACTTTAAATGATATTTATCGTTTTAAATTGAGACAATTATATCAACGCTATTTGGTCCTTTTTGGATTTAAAAAAGACCCTTATGACACCTTTAGATGGTTGATAAATAAACAAAAAAAAGTTAAGCCTAAATTTCAAATGTTTTTTCTAATTGGAGATTATTCTACGTTTGATAAAAACATAAACACAAATAAAAAAGTCTTTGTTTCTTTAATAAAATCTGTTGCAGATTATTGCAAGGTAGGACTAAAACTGTCCTATTTTGGCTTGGATAATTTTGAGATTCTTAAAAAAGAAAAAATCAAAATGGAGGCCATTATTAATACATCGTTATTAGCTTCAAGAAATTCATTTAATAAATTAAATTTACCCAATTGTTATCGTAATTTAATTAATCTGGAAGTAAAAGAGGATTATTCAATGGGCTATGTTAATGAAATAGGGTTTAGAGCAGGTACATGTTCACCATTTTTATTTTATGATCTTGATTATGAAATTCAAACACCTCTGATGATTCATTCATTTCAAGTAATGGATTATGCATTATTATCGAAAAAATCTTTTTTAGACAAAAAGCAAGCGGTGGAAAAAATGATTCAAGAAATACAAGCGGTGGATGGTACGTTTATCCCAATTTTTCATAATTATACATTTAGTAGTGAACATAGATGGACTGGATTTAAAGATTTGTTTAACCTTATACTAAAGTCGGTAGATGAAACTAAATAACATAACTCATGTTTTTTTTGATTTAGACCACACGTTGTGGGATTTTGATAAAAATTCAAGCTTAACTTTTAACAAAATATTCAAGTTAAACAACATAGATATTGAACTCAAAGACTTTTTGAAAATATATGAACCCATTAATTTTAATTACTGGAAATTATATCGTCAAGAAAGAATTGATAAAGAATCTTTGCGATACAATCGCTTGAGTGATACGTTTGATGCTCTGAATTTTGATATAAAATCTAGTATGATAAATAAATTATCTGAGCAATATATTTGTCATTTGTCAACGTTTAATAATTTATTTGATGGAGCCACCGAAATTTTAGACTATCTCTTTCCAAAATATCAACTACACATTATAACTAATGGATTTAAAGAAGTGCAACAGGGCAAGCTAAATAACGCCCATATTGATCATTATTTTCAAACTGTTACAAATTCTGAAATGGTAGGTGTTAAAAAGCCAAATCCTAAAATATTTAATCATGCATTAAGTCAAGCCCGAGCAACTATTGAAGGAAGTGTTATGATTGGAGATAATCTCGAAGCTGACATATTTGGTGCAATGGATGTTGGTCTAGAGGCTATTTGTTTTAATTATCACAATGAATGCTTAGTAGAAGACATTAAATTTGTTGATAATCTCTTAGAATTAAAACGTTTTTTGTAGCATTCTCAATGTATCTTTAATAATTGTTATAACGCACAAATTAAGCTAAAATGAAAAAAGCATTATTATTAATTTTATTTATTTGTTTCGCGAATACTTACGCTCAAAATAGTTTAAACGACTATAAATATGTAATTGTTGAAAAACAGTTCCACTTTCAAACAGAACCGAATCAATATAACCTAAATGAATTAACAAGATTTTTGTTAAAAAAAAATGGATTCAGACCAATTTTAGAAAGTGATATTTTTCCGAATGATTTAAAATCTGATTATTGTTTGGCACTACAATCAGAAGTAAAAGCAAGTGGGTTTTTGAAAACAACAGTATCCATCACTTTAAAAGATTGTAATAACAACATTTTGTATGAGGCATCAGGAACCACAAAAGAAAAGAATTTTGACAAAGTTTATTCCTATGGTTTGAGATTAGCCTTTGAAAACTTTAATGAAATAAGTTACGATTATAATCCAAAAGAGGCTGAAACAGCTAGCGTGTCTGTTTTCAATACGCAATCAGAGGTTCAAGATAAATCGGAAGAAATTACCAAATTGAAGGCTGAGATAGCAGATTTGAAAACTAAGAATAATGAATTTGACCCAAGTTCTTCATTGGTCAATACTGATGTAAGTGTGAAATTAGTGCAGCCCATTGACGCCAACAAGACAAAAGATACTTTGTATTACAAAGCAATAGCCAACGACAGTGGGTTTGATTTGGTTCAAAACGATTCTAAGGAAACAATGTACGTCTTAATTAAAACAGGAATGAAAAATGTCTACACGGTTAAAGGAAAAAGCGGTATTGTTTATAAGAAGAAAAATAAATGGATCTTTGAGTACACTGTCAATCGAGAGACCAAAATAGAAGTTCTCAATATTGAATTCTAATAATCATATTTATTCCCCCAGCGTTTTTTCAATAAATCTTTGTGAACAATTTCACGTGTGTTATTTCCTGGTTCATACAGTTTAGTGTTTACTATTTCGTTTGGCATAAATTCAGTTGTAACAAAATTATGTTCATATTTATGAGCATATTTATAGTCTTGTCCATATCCTAGTTCTTTCATTAGACCTGTAGGGGCATTTCTGATAGCCATTGGTACGCTTAAATCACCGGTATCTTTAACGAGCTGTTGTGCTGCATTAATAGCTTCATATGATGTATTGCTTTTCACAGAGCATGCTAAATATATGGCACATTGACTAAGAATTATTCGTGACTCAGGATATCCTACAGCGGCAACGGCTTGAAATGTATTGTTAGCAATCACTAAGGCGGTAGGATTCGCATTTCCAATATCTTCGCTCGCCAAAATTAATAGTCTTCTAGCAATAAATTTCACATCTTCCCCTCCTTCAATCATTCTTGCAAGCCAGTATACGCTTGCATTGGGATCACTGCCTCGAATTGATTTTATAAATGCAGAAATAATATCGTAATGAAGATCACTAGCTTTATCGTAACGAATAGAATTATTTTGCACTTTTTGATACACAAGATCATTTGTAATGATGATATCATTTGAACTAAAAGACGACACAATGAGTTCAAAAATATTTAAAAGTTTTCTTGCATCACCACCTGATAGATGCAATAAAGCCTCTGTCTCGTGAAGTATTATATTCTTTTTAACGAGATAAATGTCTTGTTCGATGGCTCGTGACAAAAGCACTTCTAAATCACTTTTCTGGAAAGAATTTAAAATATATACCTGACAACGTGACAATAATGCAGGAATAACTTCAAAACTTGGATTTTCTGTGCTTGCACCTATCAAAGTAATCCATCCTTTTTCAACTGCTTGTAGTAACGAATCTTGTTGAGATTTACTAAAACGATGTATTTCATCAATAAATAAAATAGGGTTTTTAATAGTAAATAGCCCCCCTTTTTGTTTTGCTTTATTAATGACTTCACGAACATCTTTAACACCTGAGTTAATAGCACTAAGAGTGTAAAACGGGCGTTCAGAGTCATCCGCAATGATATGGGCTAAAGTAGTTTTACCAGTACCAGGTGGTCCCCACAAAATCATAGAAGGTACTAATCCGTGTTTGATTGATGCAGTTAAGGAACCTTTGGGACCAACAAGATGTTCTTGACTGACATAATCTTCTAATTTTTTGGGCCTTAATCGTTCAGCTAATGGAGGAATCATAATGTAAAATTAAAGTATTTTTTTCGTATCATGGTGACAATATTACAAGCAACACTATTTTGGATTGTATTTTGTGGTGATTAGTTGAAATTCAAGGTATGGAAGAACATAAACAGTTTAAGTATTCAACAGGTGTTGTCGGCTATCCAATTTTTTTTGTTTTAGCCATTTGGATTGTATTTTGGGTTGAAGTAAGATTTGGATTAAATTTTGGTCAATATGGAATTTATCCAAGGAAGATTGACGGATTAAGTGGAATTATTTTTAGTCCTTTCATACATAGTAGCATGGAACATTTATACCATAATTCAATTCCTTTGTTGGTTCTATCGACTGCACTAATTTATTTTTACAGGGAGGTTTCTTGGAAGATTATCATATTTGGTATCTTATTATCTGGGTTTTTGACTTGGTGCATTGGGCGACCAGCAAATCATATTGGCGCAAGTGGTTTAATTTATGTTTTAATGAGTTTTATACTTTTTAAAGGAAGCTTTTCTAAAAATTATAGATTAATAGCACTTTCTCTTTTAGTTGTTTTTCTTTATGGAAGCATGATTTGGTATGTTTTTCCAATTAAAGAAAATATGTCATGGGAAGGTCATCTCTCTGGATTAATTGTGGGTTTTGTTTTTGCCTTGTTTTTTAAGAAAACAATTGCTAAACCTAAAAAGTACCATTGGGAGGACGAAAACTTTAACGCTGATGAAGATTCTTTTCTCAGACACTTTGATTCTGAAGGGAACTTTATTGAATCGCCTGATACTTCAGGAGAAAGCGAATCAGAGGTGTCTATTTCTAAGTTCGTGTATCGCTTTAAAGAGGATAAGAAGGATTAACGTCTTTGTCTAACTACTTCATATAATAAAACACCACAGGCAACAGAAACATTTAAGGATGCAATTTCACCCAACAAAGGCAGTTTTGCAGAGGCATCTGCTAGTTTTAAAATTGAAGGAGAAATTCCTTTTCCTTCCGACCCCATGATGATTGCACAAGGCTCTTTGAAAGATGTATCATACATCAAACAAGTTGTTTTTTCAGTAGCAGCAATTACTTTTATCCCTGAAGCTTGTAAATGAAACATAGCGTCTTTAATATGATCAACTTTACAGATAGGTATTTTGAAAATAGCACCAGCGCTTGTTTTCACCGTATCACCATTTACAGGAGCACCTCCTTTTTTTTGTATGATAATACCGTGTACCCCAGTGCATTCTGCAGTTCTAATAATTGCTCCAAAATTGCGAACATCACTCAATTGGTCTAAGAGTAAAAAAAGAGGTGTTTCACCAGACTCAAAAACATTCATTATCAAATTATCGAGTTCATGATATTCAATTGGGGATATATGAGCGACTACTCCTTGATGATTTTTTTTTGTTAATCTGTTTAGTTTTTCAATTGGCACATAAGAGACATTGACGCTATTTTGTCTCAATAATTGATCTAATTGCTGAAATAGCTCACCTCGAAGACCTTTTTGAACAAAAACTTTATCTAATGTTTTTTCTGATTTTATTGCTTCAATGACCGCTCGAATTCCAAATATTTTGGAGACATTATTCATTCTTATAATAAATTACCATTTGTTAATATTCATAAACTTCAACTTCACCATTGTTAACTCCAACAATGATGAAGTTTTTGTCCTTAATCGATATGGTTTCTACTGATTTTGCATTTCCTTTCAAATAAAAACCTGACTCTTTTGGTCCTATCACACTATAGCCGTCTTTTTTGTTTGATACCAAAATCAAACCGTAGGGATTGTCTAGACGTGGTGTTTCTACCTCTGTATTGTAAATATTACCAACGACTACCAAGTCTTCATAGCCGTCATTATTATAATCAATTGGTGCACTATCAAGAATCGGCATGGTTTGAGCCATTACAGGTAAAGAGACCTTTTTAAAAGTAGCATCTCCGTTGTTCATTAGCAGCAATGATTTAAACTCATTGGCTTCACGTTTATAAGCGCTATTTAAGTCATCACCATAGATATCTTGTAAACTTGCGTTTGCAAATTCATTAAATGTTGGAATTTTTTCTGCAATAAAAGGCATTTGTTGAGAGGAGCATTCTCTTCCTCTGGCTGGTACAAATACATCATTGTATTTGTAACTAAGGACTAAATCGTTAATACCGTTAACATCAAAATCTGAAGCATAAACGCGTAGTGGTTTCTCAGTAGACACTTTGAACTTTATATTGTTACCAATATTTCCTAACAAATAGTCTTTGTGACCGTCATTATTCACATCTGTTTCTGTAACATTAAACCACCAGCCAAAAGTATTTTGTAAGTCACTATTGTGAGCAACGTTTTCGAAAACACCTTCATTGTTCAAAAAAAGCCCGATGGAGGACCATTCACCTACAGCTATAAAATCTTCCCAACCATCATTATTGAAATCAGTTTGAATAACTTTATTGACAATTCCAAAATCTTCAAATTCAGGAGCTATTTGACCTGTTACATTAGTTAATACTCCATCGTTATTTTGATAAATTACAGAAGGCTCATGTATGGGAAATTGCTGAGGTTTAATTCTATTTCCAACAATAAGATCTAGGTCCCCATCATTATCAAAATCTATTTTTGTCACAGATTTACCACTTATTGTATAAAAATCAACTTCTGATGAAGGGGCCTCTGAAAAATCTCCTTTACCATCATTTAAATATAAACGATCTTTTAAATCTTGAGAACGTTCAAAAAACTCACTGCCACCACTAACAACATATAAGTCATTGTCATTGTCATTATCTATGTCAATGAAAATAGCTTCCATATCTTCATAATTAGAGTCTCTGGTGAAGGCATCTGTTTTGGAAGGTATAAAACCAGTATTCGATTGAATAAATAATTGACCAGATTGGCCTTTTGCGCCACCAATATATATATCATCCTTATTGTCACCATTCACATCTCCTTTTGCAATAAGTGGACCAAGGGTTGATTGTTTATAGGGTAGAAGACCTTCTTTTAAAAAATCATCAAAATCATTTTCTCGATGTGTAAATTGCAATAATTGGTTGTTCACATTTAATGGGGTCTCATTTGCCAAATTAATGGTTCTTTGATCTGTTGCGTTTAATTCATCAAAAGTTAAGGTTGCATTAGGACCTATTTTGTAACGCTCTTCGTATTTGCCTGATGGCCAAAATACTCTGACAGTGTCAATAACAGTAGCATTACCTAAACCAAAAATCATTGGTGTATCAACTGCCGATAAGTAGCCTCTAACTCTTTTGGATTCTTTTGTTTTTGTGATACCATTAAATGAAATTTGAATTTTTGCAAAATCTTCTGAGAGTATGCCGTTGGTAATAACTTTTAAATAACGTCCTGTATCATTTTCAATAGCCATATTTTGAAATAAAAATGCCTCTGAATCCATATTATTTACCACAAGATCTAAGTCACCATCGTTATCTAAATCACTGTAGGCAGCGCCATTTGAAAAGGATGGTTCATTGAGATCAGAGAGCGATGTAACATTTTCAAATTTTAAGTCACCTTTGTTTTTATAGAGTATATTGGCTAAACGCTCTGAGGGTAACGCATTATATATTTGTTCTTTGATAGTTAAAGGAACCTTTCCTTTAAATTGACGTTTTGCGTTAACTATGTTAGTTTTCGAATCGTTATCTAAAGCGTAACGTCTGTAGCCATTGGTCACGTAAATATCTTCGTTACTATCTAAATCAGCATCAAAAATTAACGAAGCCCAACTCCAATCTGTTTTTGACATCCCTGTTAATTGGGAAATATTGTGGAATTGTCCGTTACCTATATTTAGTTGTACTGCGTTGTACATATATTGATGTTGTAAATCGAGCGTTTGAGTCAATAAATTGAACCCTGGTACGTTCATTGACGCCATAAGCGTTTTCGACCTGATGTGATCACTTGCAGCCATGTCTAGGGCAAATATATCACTTAGATTATCATTATTAATATCAGCAATATCTAACCCCATACCGTAGAACTCAACCTGATTTGTTTTGTCTTTAATAACATCGGTAAAAGTTCCATTTTTATTATTAATGAACATCATATCGGGAACATAATAATCATTGGCGATGTAAATATCTAACCAATTATCATTATTGATGTCACTTACACACAATCCCAAGCCAAAAGTGGGTGTAAGTAGACCACTTTGCTCGGTGATATCGGTAAAGGATCCGTTGTCATTACGATAAAGATGACTTGAGTTATTTTTTAATTGTTTTTTGTTTTTTAGAATGTTGTAGAACTGCTTTGGATCTGTTCCAAAATAATCATTTTCGTTCATTACGATACAATCTAAGTCTCCGTCTTTATCAAAATCAAAAAAAGCAGATTGAGTACTGATACCTGAGTCATCCAAACCAAAGGAATCAGCTTGTTCTTTAAAGGTATTATTTTTTTGATTTATTAAGAGTAAGTTGTTTCGTAATTCTTTGTCGTATGGTCCTCCTTGCGAGACATATATATCCATCCAACCGTCATTATTGATGTCTGCGAATGTGACTCCATTCGACCAGTTTTTGTTTTGATTAATTTTTGAGCTCTCGGTGATATCTTCAAAATGAAAATCACCTTTGTTTAAATATAATTTATTTGGTACTTGGTTACCCGTAAAAAAGAGGTCTGGCAAGTTATCATTGTTGATATCTACAATTCCGACACCCGAACCGTTGTAGAAAAAATCATAATCAAATAGATTAGATTTTGTTGTTAAATCATGAGTGATAGTATTATTAAAATTGACACCACTGTGAGATGATGATATTTTTGTAAATGAAGTAAGCGATTGTGTTGCCTTTGTAGACTTAGATTCTTTTTTTGTAGAAATATTGTTATTAGTATTTTCACAACTAAGGATTATTGCGAGAAATAGAATTATTGTAAAGCCGTTAAATTTCACAAGTGAGGATTTTGTTTGATAAAAATAAAAAAAGAGCTTTAAATAAAGCTCTTTTTTTATTAAATATTATAGAATGTATTTTCTATTGTGCACAAAGTGTAACTGGAAGTAATCCAACTGGAGGAGTAGGGCCATAATCGCCTAAATCTTCGCCTCCTGGTCCTGTAATTTGGAAAGAAACTTCTCCTGGGTAACTGTCTCCAGTGTAATCCCAAGTAGCCTGAGCTGTTCCTACAGGAATATTTACTACTTCTGTTGCGTTTGTCCATCCACAACAAGCTGGTCCACCATCATAAGAACTTAACATTTTTATAATGATCTCAGTGCCATCAATAGTTAATACAATTCCTTTTTCACTTTGCCATCCGTCACCGTATGAATCTTGCATATCTACCGTATAGTCTCCTGCTTGAGGGCTACAAGTAATTAACGCATTGTAACTAAATGGTGATGAAAAGAATCCACCAGTAATAATACCAGCTGCACTTGATTTACCAAAAACTCTACCATCAGTTAGGTTTAATCTTAATTCCATTACGAATAAATCACCCGGTTCCACATCATTGGCACCAATACCTAAAGCTGCAAATGCTTCACCATAAGTTGCTTCTACTGTCGCCATAGGTAATCCAACAGGCGATGTTGAAAATGATGATGCTGGGTAACTTTTTACAAATTTATCTGCAGATACAGTTGTTCCACCAGTTAAATCTCTTATAGATACATAGATATCCACACTTTCTAATAACGCTCCATCAGCTTCATCTTGCTCTTCAACTGTTACTGAAAACGTCGACGAAGGATCACTTGAATTAAATAATGCGTTGTTAACGCTTAGGGTTCTAAGTATCGCACCCGTTTCGTAATCTAATACATCATAGATAGTTCCTTCTTCCTCAGCACAAGAAGTGATTGAAGCAACTATTAATAATGAAAATAATATTTTAATTGTGTTTTTCATAATTACTCTTTTTTATATTAATTAGCAGGGTTTGTTACTCCTGAATCCCAAAATACTTGGGTAGCTAAGTCAGTTTTTTGATCGATACTTGGATTAGACGATACCTCTCCAGCAGGATACAATACTGAACGTGGGAAATTACCTGGCGTCTCTTCTAATGATCTTGCTAAAGTTCTTGGGTGTCCAGTTCTTCTCACGAAATTAAAAGCATCATTACCAGCACCAAATTGCGCTACTAACATTTGTTCTCCTAATATATCCATTTTATCTTTTTCTACTGGCCATCCAAAGCCGTCTAATGCAGACGTTGCAGGTGCAGCATTAAAAGCTGCGATAGTCTGCGCCACAAATGTGTCAATTCTACCTGCATCCATAGCTGATGCCATTGTCGCAGAATTTGCACTGCCATCAAGTGAACCAAATGATTGTACTTTGGCAATTGATCTTCTCATTCCGTCTTCCATAGCTGATGCAGCCATTGCTGGATTTCCAGATGCTAAATACGCTTCTGCTCTATAAAAATCAACAAATGAAGCTAACATGATTGGTTCGATTCCGGCACCACCACCACCTTCGTTGACACCAACTTGTTGACCGTAAGTACCGCCAATTGATTCTCCAACGTATGGGAAAGCATCTTCTCTTCCGTCAAATTTACCACCTGAAGGGTAAACACTTGTTGCTGTTCTTGTAAATCCATCTGGAGGAGTTCCCTCATCATTACCATGAGATCGACCCCAATATCCAATTTGAACTGAGCACCATATATCTTCGTCAGGTGTAAATTCTAAATGTGTTGGAACATTTTGTAATGAACACTGAAGTGTTTCTCCGTTTCCATCACCATTCGAAAGATAGGTTGTACCTGGAGCTCCGAATAAACCATTGACATCAGTATATAAGGCATAACTACCTGGTGTTCTCCAGTTTTGTCTGTAAAAGTAGAAACGTCTTCTTGGATCAACTTCAGGACGAATTCCTACAGCTGGACCAAAATCTCCGTAATCACCTGCCATTAAATTCATCAACCAATTTGATTGATAGATTCCAGCACCATCAGAACGATAGTCTGTTACATAATCAGGATGTCGTGTATCTGGTGATAAATCTTGTGTTCCGTGTGACCATTGTAAGTCATCAGCAGTAGTTGATATTACGTTTGTTGCACTTGTCACTGCTCCATAGTTTCCTTGTGCTAAATTAGAGCGCATTATCATGGTGTTAGCAAATTTTATCCACTTACTAGTATCACCACCGTAATAAAAATCTGTAGCAGTTCCTGCAGATGCTCCATTTAAATATCCTTTAGCTTCTTCTAATAGTGCTAAAGCATCGGCGTAAACTTGTGCGTCATCGTCAAGTGCAGGCGAAGGAAATTCGCCAGGATTGTTTGCTTCACTGTAAACAATATCACCTAACCAATCTACAAGATTTAACATAATTGTCGCTTGCATAGTTTTTGCAACTCCTAAATGGAATGATAAATCATTGTCAGCTGAGTTTGCAGCTTCTATTGAAGCGATGTCTGGAAGCATGTCTGCGTAAAAATTGTTCCAAGTGGTTGAAACCGTTCCAGAACCGTAACGCTGAAAATAATTTCTCGTTCCCATTACAAGGAGTCTTCCTGTAGTTGAACCTTCAAAATTTAATTCAGACATTGCTCCTCTGAAATCAATTTGAATTCTATTCAAGACTAAGTCCGGATCTGCCGTTGTCAAGGCAATAGGATTTTCGAGTTTTTCTAACTCTATTGTCTCACAAGAGTAGAACATTGTGCCCGAGGCTACCAATGTTAAGATTAATAATTTATAAATGTTTTTCATAATTGTGATTTTATATATAAGATGCAACTGTTACTAAAAGGTTGCGCCTTATTGTGTCTTTTTTTTAGTTATTAGAATGATGCTTTTATACTAAGACCCCATCTCTTTGAGCTTGGTCCGTTTAAATAATCATAACCTCTACCATTACCAACACCTACACCTGCAACATTTGGATCAAAGTTTGCTGCGTCAGGCGTGTTATATGCATCATACCATAAATTGAAACCACTAGCCGTTATTGATAGTGCTCCAAAAGGTGTTTTGTCTAAGAATTTTTCTGGGAATGAATATCCAAAAGAAACTTCTTGTAATCTAATCACTGACCCATCCCATACATTTAATTCAGAAGGACCGAATAAAACGTTGTTAAAGTAATATGATGAGTTGTTGATTTGTAATGTATTTGGTAAACCAGTTGCTTGATTTACACCAGGAAGAATGAATGTGTTTTTTCTATCTTCAGGTATCAATCCACGACCAAGTAATGTCGAAACTGTAGCTGAGTGAATGTCACCACCACTAACATGACTTATTTGGAATCCAAGATTAAAGTTTTTGTAAGACAAACTGTTAATAAAGTTCATTACATAATCAGGATTAGGATTACCAATTATTGGTGTAATTGTTCTTGAACCAGGTGTCCCTAATGGAACTTCATTTCCGTTACTGTCAATAGCCATTTGCGTTCCTGACACATAGTTACCTGAAGTGTCTACTAGGAAGTTACCATCGGCATCTCTTTCAATTCTTGAACCAATCATGACACCTAACTGTTGACCTTCGATAGCTGCATTACCTTGGTTTGAGAAACCTGCGTAAACAATTTGATCATCAGCTTGTTCTGTTACAATTTGCTCACTCTTCGTGAAGTTAACTCTTGTATTCCAGTTGAAACCATTGTTATCACTTCTGAATAAATCAGCAGATAAATCAATTTCCCATCCGTCTCCTTCTACTTTACCAATATTAGTTTGTGTAAATGTAAAACCTGTAGATTCTGGTAACGGTTTGTTAACAATTAAATCTTTAGATTGTCTATCGAAGTATGATAATGCTAGATTAACTCTGTTGTCTAAGAATTTCGCATCGAAACCAACTTCAAATTCACTAATAAGCTCTGGTTTTAAATCTGGATTCGCATTGGTGTTACTAATTGTATTCGTAACTACTGCTCCAGACGCACCACCATTAGCTTGTGTATTTTGACCTACTGAGAGGGCTGTTGGATATCCACCTGGGAAACCAGCTGAAGTACCTAAACCTGCTCTTAATTTTAAATAATTAAGTCCTTTTCCACTAGCAGATTTAAAGTTTTCAAATGCTGCTGTAGGCAAAAATGATAAACTGACACTTGGGTAAAACTGACTGTTGTTTTCAGTTGGTAAGTTTGATACCCAGTCGTTTCGTCCTGAAAAGGTTACGAACGCATAGTTATCATAATCAAATGTCGCTTCACCAAACACACCAATAATATTTCTAAAGCTGTAAGCTTGAATTGGCGCTTGGTTTGTAAAGTTAGAATGTGCGATAAGCCCAAATACAACTTGACCATCACTTTGAACACCTTTTTGGTCAAATGTTCTTGATCTACTTGTTGCACCCGCTGTAAATGTTACACCTAATTTTTCATCATTGGTTAAATTGTAGTTACCACCAATTGAAACGAAGTGATCCCAAATACTAACATTATTATCCCAAGTATCGTAGAATCCAAATATGGCATCGTTGAAATTAACACCATTTTTATTCGATTGAGCATTATTACGCTCATTGTACCAGTCAATACCAGCACGATAGGTAATATTTAAGTTATCGTTGATTTCATACATCAAGTTAGCAGTACCGAAAATACGATTTGTTAATTGTCCGTTTTGTGCATTTGCTACAGACCATCTAGGGTTGATAATGTCGTTACCATTTCTGTAGTAAATAGATCCACCATTTTCAGGTAATTCCCATTCAAGACCCATTAAATCAACGTTTCTTGGAGTAAAGAATACATTACCAAATGTTGACCATCCAGCAGTACCATTACCTTGAGAAGTTGCAATAGGAGGTGAAGTTACTTTGTTACGAGAATAGTTTAACGACGCATTAACCGTAAATTTATTCGACAATTTGGCACGTCCACCAACAGAAAGAGTGTTTCTTCTGATACCGTTTCCTGGTGTAAACCCTTTTTCGTCTAAGTGACCATAATTTACATTATAAGAAAAGTTACCATCAGTAGAAGCACCTCTAATATTTAAAGATGTATTACTTACTCCACCTGATCTAAAGAAATTTTCAACACTGTTATAAGGTTGCCAAGCATAACGCTGACCTGTGTATGTATTGTTTAATTCGTTGTTACCTCCAAGGAAGTTATTTAAGAAAGCAGAAGATCCATAAGGATGTTCAACTGTTCCATCAGGTTGAATAGTACCTGCAGGGTCATTTAAATACCCATCAACACCATCAGCTGCGAATCCTGGACCCCAGTTAGAGAAGAACCATCCAAATGATTGATCAAAACCACCACCATATTTATCTTGGTAGTCAGGTAATGATGCAATTTCGTTAACGAAATAAGATTGATTCACTGTGATTTCAGTTTTCTTTGGACCAGCGCCACCGCCTTGACCAGATTTGGTTGTAATAACAATTACACCATTTCTACCAGCAGTACCATATAATGTAGCAGCTGCTAAACCTTTCAAGACATTCACACTTGCAATGTTATTTGGATCTAAATCCAAGAACCTTGAAGATCCAACATTACCAGAAACGAAATTACCTTGTGAGTTAGTATCACTACTGAAAGGAACTCCATCTACAACAAATAATGCTTGGTTACTACCAGTTATGGAACTGTAACCTCTAATAACAACATTTGTAGCAGAACCTGAAGTACCACTTTGCGAAGTAATTTGAACACCGGAAGCTTTTCCAGATAATACTCTGGCAACATCTCCCTCAGTACGCTGCTCCAATTCTTCAGCACTTACTTCACTTACAGCATAACCAAGAGCTTTCTTCTCTCGTTTAATACCTTGTGCAGTCACAACCACCTCATCAAGCATGGCCGCATCTTCTTCCATAGTAACATCTATGGTATTTGAAGCTCCAACAGTTTGTTCAACTGTCTTTTGACCTACATAGGTAAATGTTAAAACGTCTCCCGTACTGGCACTGATGCTGTAGTTTCCATCAAAATCAGTCTGGGTTCCATTTGTAGTTCCTTTGACAATAATATTAACCCCAGGAAGAGGCATTCCAGAATTATCTGAAACTGTTCCTGAAATTGTTTTTTCTTGTGCAAACGTAAATTGCACAACAAACGCCAGTAATAGCGTTAAAATTCCACTAAACTTTGTTTTCATTTTATAATTTATTTGAATTAGTCTACGCCAAAAATCATAATAAAAAGTTAATAAAGCAATTTTTATTTGCAAAAATTTCATTTTTTTTTGAAAACCTTTCAGTGAACTAAAGCGAATTGTTAGAATACTGTGCTAAGACTTAAGTGAATTTTTGAACTATTTAAATTGAAGTTTTGTTTTTCTTTTTTGCCATTTGCGTAAATAAATTTCAATAAACCGGCTTTTGTGACAATTCCAAACCCAATTCCAAACCCAAATAATTTATCTTGAATGTTAATTGCGTTATTCTCGTAATAAGCTGCATCGGTAATCGTATTTACGTAAAAGTTTGTGTTGAGTCTATAACGGTATTCTAAATTTACATAACCCAATTCATTTGCTTGAATGCTATTTTCTTCAAAACCTCGAATGGAGTTGATTCCGCCAAATCGAAATAACTCGTTTGTAAAGTAATTGTTTGATTGTAATGTTTGGTAATTACTTTTGACATAAAGACTATTTTTATTGTCTAGATTGAATATTTTAGAAATATTAATTTTCAATTCAACTTGTGCGATGCTTTCATTTGTTGTTTCTCTCTGCCCAAAACCTGCTGATGTTGAAATTTCAAAATTGTTCGGAAATAAAAAATCATTGGAATTGAATTTTTTGAAATGGTATGTTAAATCGTAATAGGTAGTATTGTAATCATTTAGCATTAATTCTTCCGAATTAGCAAGCAGATTATTTGAGACGATTGATCTAACACCAGCAGCTATTTTGTGCTTTGAATTTATTTGATAATATAGTTTCAAATTTTGACTAACTGTCGTAAAGGAGGTGTCTTTTTTAAAAATATTTAAATCAAACTCTGTTCCTATTGGAGTTCCAAGTACATAAGGCATCGATAATCTCAAATCAAATGTTTTTTGACTATTCTCATCACTTTTGTAGAGGAGTTTAAATTGTTCTCCAAAATTTAAGTTATTTGTTAAACTCAGATTTAAATAGCCATCAAACTCTATTTTTTTTGAAATTTCATTAGTACCAAACCCGAGAAAACCGTCAAAGGTATTGCTTTTTGTTTTTTCTAGATAAAGGTAAACGGTTGTCGAATCTTTTGTAAAAAGAACCTCTGGTGGTTTAGTTTGATTTGCAAAAATTAAATTATCGAGTTTTTTAGTCTTTTTATTTAACTGTTCTAAGTTAAAAGATTGCTCTTCTTTTATTTTTAGAAAGTATTTAATGAATGAACGTGGAAATTTCGAATATCCTTTAATGATAACATCATTAACGTTTCTTCTACTTTTAGTATCTATTACTAGATTTGCTTGAAGATTAACAGAATCTTTTTTTTGAATGTTTTCTAGTGTCACGGTAGTAAATGGCGCACCCTCATTCGCTAAATCAGAATTTATACGATTTAGCACAGATTCAAGATTCGATAGAGTGGTTACAAAATAGTTGTCGCCATGTTGCGTTAACATTGATTGAAACAGGTTACTAGATACAAGCTCTTTTTGGTGATATATATATATGGTGTAAAATTTCTTTCTTAAATGTATTTTTGAAAGGAAAGTACTGTCATTGATTTTGGTTGGTTTTGAAACTTCACTTTCAATGTAACCGATATACTGAAGTTTTTTGTGAGTATCGTTTAACTCTTTTTGTAATGACATAAAATCATTAAAACGTTGTTTATATGATAATGAATCAATTAAACGTGATTCTTTCAAATTATCACCTTGTATTTTTAGATAGACATTTTGTGACTGTCCCCATATAGTTTGACCTACGATGATGATTAAAAACAAGGTTCTGAAATACAAATACCGCAACAAGACGTTTTTATGTAAAATTAAAAGAAAAACCATTTAAAAGTTATAGTTGATGAAATAATTTTTTAATCTGACACAAAATATATAGAATATGGTTTGAATAATTCATTTTAATTTCTACCTTTGCAGCCCTCTAAGAAGAGGGTTTTAAAAAAATATTAGAAAATAATATGCCAACAATTTCACAATTAGTAAGAAAAGGAAGAGCCAAAATAACTAAGAAGAGTAAATCGGCCGCTTTAAATTCTTGTCCACAAAGACGTGGGGTTTGTACGCGTGTTTACACTACAACACCAAAAAAACCAAATTCAGCAATGAGAAAAGTTGCAAGGGTTCGGTTAACAAATGGTAATGAAGTGAATGCTTACATCCCAGGAGAAGGACATAATTTACAGGAGCACTCGATAGTATTAGTTAGAGGTGGAAGGGTAAAAGATTTGCCAGGAGTTAGATATCACATTGTTCGTGGCGCTTTAGACACCGCTGGTGTTGAAGGTCGTACGCAAAGAAGATCTAAATACGGAGCAAAACGCCCAAAGAAGTAACATTAAACTTTAAGAAGAAGACATGAGAAAAAGAGCAGCAAAAAAAAGACCGCTTCTACCAGACCCAAAATTTAACGATCAGTTAGTGACACGTTTTGTTAACATGATGATGTGGGATGGTAAAAAATCTGTGGCCTTTAAAATTTTTTACGATGCGATTGATGTCGTAGAGCAAAAGAATACAGACGAAGAGAAGTCGGCACTAGAAATTTGGAAAGAGGCTTTATCAAACGTAATGCCTCACGTTGAAGTTCGCAGCCGTAGAGTTGGTGGGGCGACATTCCAAATCCCAATGCAGATTCGTCCGGATCGTAAAGTTTCAACAGCCATGAAGTGGTTGATAAGCTACGCACGTAAGAGAAATGAAAAATCAATGGCACAAAAATTAGCAGCAGAAATATTAGCTGCTGCGAAAGAGGAAGGTGCCGCCGTTAAAAAAAGAGTTGACACTCACAAAATGGCAGAAGCAAATAAAGCGTTCTCTCACTTTAGATTTTAATAAGATGGCAAGAGATTTAAAATTCACAAGAAATATAGGTATTGCTGCGCACATTGATGCAGGAAAAACCACCACGACAGAACGTGTATTGTATTACACAGGAGTCTCACACAAAATCGGAGAAGTCCATGACGGTGCTGCCACTATGGACTGGATGGAGCAGGAGCAGGAAAGAGGTATCACAATTACTTCAGCTGCGACTACTTGTACTTGGCAGTTTCCTTTGGAAAACGCAAAGCCAACTCCAGAAACAAAAGGATATCACTTTAACATTATAGATACCCCAGGACACGTTGATTTTACGGTTGAAGTAAATCGATCATTACGTGTATTGGATGGTCTTGTATTTTTATTCAGTGCGGTTGATGGTGTTGAGCCACAATCGGAAACTAATTGGAGATTAGCAGACAATTATAAAGTACCCAGAATCGGTTTTGTTAACAAAATGGATCGTCAGGGGTCTGATTTTCTAGGAGTGTGTCAACAGGTTAAAGATATGTTGAAGTCAAATGCAGTGCCAATTGTTCTGAATATTGGTGATGAGGAAGACTTCAAGGGAGTTATTGACCTAGTTAAAAATCGAGCAATTGTTTGGCACGATGATACGCAAGGAGCAACGTTCGATGTAATCGACATTCCGGAAGACATGAAAGAAGAAGCACGTAAATATCGTGCGCTATTGATAGAGGAAGTAGCGAGTTATGATGAAGATTTGTTGGAAAAATTCATGGAAGATGAGGATTCTATCACAGAAGAAGAAGTACATGCTGCACTAAGAGCTGCAGTTATGGACATGGCAATTATTCCTATGATTTGTGGTTCAGCATTCAAAAATAAAGGTGTGCAATTTCTATTAGATGCGGTTTGCCGTTATTTACCATCTCCTACAGACAAGGAAGGTATTGTGGGGATGAATCCAGATACTGATCAAGAAGAAATACGTAAGCCAGATGTCAAAGAGCCCTTTGCTGCTTTGGCTTTTAAAATTGCTACAGACCCTTTTGTTGGGCGTTTAGCTTTTTTCCGTGCTTATTCAGGTCGTTTAGATGCAGGATCCTATGTATTAAATAACCGTTCTGGTAAAAAAGAACGTATTTCAAGGATTTATCAAATGCATGCCAACAAGCAAAATGCAATTGATTTTATAGAGGCTGGAGATATCGGTGCTGCTGTTGGATTTAAGTCGATCAAGACTGGAGATACTTTAACAGATGAAAAGCATCCAATTGTTTTAGAGTCTATGGATTTTCCAGATCCAGTAATTGGTATAGCTGTTGAGCCAAAAACAAAGGCTGATGTAGATAAATTAGGTATTGGTTTAGCTAAATTAGCTGAAGAGGATCCAACATTTACTGTGCGATCAGACGAAGCTTCTGGTCAAACCATCATCTCAGGTATGGGTGAGCTTCACTTAGATGTTATTGTAGATCGTTTGAAACGTGAATTTAAGGTTGAAGTGAATCAAGGACAACCACAAGTTGAATATAAAGAAGCTATTACGCAACCTGCAGATCACAGAGAGGTTTATAAAAAGCAATCTGGTGGTCGAGGTAAATTTGCTGATATTGTATTTACAATCGAACCAGCAGCTGAAGGTGCAGTAGGTTTAGAGTTTGAATCCATAATCAAAGGGGGGAATGTTCCCAAAGAATTTATTCCATCAATTGAGAAAGGGTTTAAAATGGCAATGCAAAATGGTCCTTTAGCAGGTTTCGAAGTCGATGCGATGAAAGTAACCTTGAAAGATGGGTCTTATCACGATGTTGATTCTGATCAATTATCATTCGAATTGGCTGCAAAGCTCGGATTTAAAAATTCAGCAAAAGCCGCTAAAGCGGTTATTATGGAGCCTATTATGAAGCTTGAGGTAATTACACCTGAAGAAAACATGGGTGATATTGTTGGAGATTTAAATAGAAGGAGAGGTCAGGTTAGTGATATGGGAGATAGAGCCGGTGCAAAAACGGTTAAAGCTACTGTACCGCTATCCGAAATGTTCGGCTATGTAACAACATTAAGAACGTTGTCTTCTGGACGTGCAACATCAACAATGGAATTTTCACACTATGCTGAAACACCTTCAAACGTATCAGAAGAGGTTATAAAAGCATCTAAAGGTGAGCAATCTTAAAAGTTAAGAAAATGAGTCAAAAAATCAGAATAAAATTAAAGTCTTACGATCATAACTTAGTAGATAAATCTGCTGACAAGATTGTGAAAACAGTAAAAAGTACAGGAGCTGTGGTGACTGGTCCAATTCCATTACCAACACACAAGAAAATTTTTACAGTATTGCGTTCACCGCACGTGAACAAGAAGTCAAGAGAACAATTTCAATTAAGTTCATACAAGCGCTTACTTGATATATATTCGTCATCTTCAAAAACAATTGACGCTCTTATGAAATTAGAGCTTCCAAGTGGTGTTGAAGTAGAGATAAAAGTATAATTAGAAATTACATGTCCTAAGCTGTGTGCGAGGGAAAAACGGAAAAAATACAATTCAGGGTTGAAACGTATTTTGACCCTGTGTTTTTTTAAATAAGTAAATAATTAATAAACAATAAATAATATGTCTGGGTTAATAGGAAAAAAAATCGGAATGACCAGCATTTTTGATGAAAACGGTAAAAACATGCCGTGTACAGTAATCAAAGCTGGGCCATGCGTTGTTACCCAAGTCAGAACTGAAGAAGTTGATGGTTATAAAGCCCTACAACTTGGTTTCGATGACAAGACAGAAAAAAATGCTACAAAAGCTGAGATCGGTCATGCTAAGAAAGCAGGTACTTCTGTTAAAAGAAAAGTCGCGGAATTTAAAAGTTTTGATGAGGAGTACAATTTAGGTGATACCATAACGGTAGAACATTTTAAAGAAGGAGAATTCGTTGATATTGCTGCGACTTCAAAAGGTAAAGGGTTTCAAGGTGTTGTAAAACGCCATGGATTTGCTGGTGTAGGTCAAGCAACACATGGTCAGCACAATCGCCTTAGAGCACCTGGATCAATTGGTGCGGCATCTTATCCTGCGAGAGTATTTAAAGGAATGAGAATGGCTGGTAGAATGGGTGGTGAAACAGTAAAAGTTCAAAATCTAAGAGTTTTAAAAGTAGTTGCTGAAAAGAACTTGCTTGTGGTCAAGGGATGTATTCCAGGTCACAAAAACGCTTATGTAACAATTCAGAAGTAATGAAAGTAGCAGTTTTAGATATCAACGGAAAGGATACAGGAAGGAAAGCAGAGCTTTCGAAGGATGTATTCGCTATAGACCCAAATAATCACGCAGTTTATTTAGATGTGAAGCAATATCTGGCAAATCAACGTCAGGGAACGCACAAGGCTAAAGAAAGAGCTGAGATTACAGGGAGTACAAGAAAAATTAAGAAGCAAAAAGGTACGGGAACTGCGCGAGCGGGAAGTATTAAATCTGGTGTCTTTAAAGGCGGAGGGCGTATGTTCGGTCCACGACCTCGAAACTATGGTTTCAAATTAAATAAAAATGTGAAACGACTTGCTCGTAAATCTGCCTTAACAAAAAAGGCAAATGAAAAAGCAATCACCGTTCTTGAAGATTTTAATTTTGAAACACCAAAGACTCAAAATTTCACAGCGCTTTTAAACGCTCTTGGACTACAGGGCAAAAAATCTTTGTTTGTGTTGGGTGCTTCAAATAATAATGTATATTTGTCATCGCGCAATTTAAAAGGGTCTGATGTTATAACTAGCTCAGAATTAAGCACTTACAAAATTTTAAATGCAAATCAAGTAATACTTCTAGAGAGTTCTTTAGAAGGAATTGAATCGAATTTAAGTAAATAAGGAAACCATGAGTATCTTAATTAAACCAATAATCACTGAAAAAGCAACAAATGCGAGCGAGCTTTTGAACTGTTTCAGCTTTCAGGTGAATACTAAGGCGAACAAGGTAGAAATCAAAAAAGCAGTTGAAGCTGCTTATGGCGTTTCTGTGGAAAAAGTTCGTACGATAAATGTCCGTCCAGACAGAAAAACCAAGTTTACAAAAACTGGTATTCAACATGGTAAAACAAATGCCGTTAAAAAGGCAATTGTACAACTGGCGGATGGTGAAACAATTGATTTATACGCTAACATGTAATTATAGAAAAAATGTCAGTTAGAAAATTAAAACCAATCACACCAGGACAGCGATTTAGAGTAGTAAATGGGTTTGACGCCATCACTACTGATAAGCCGGAGAAGAGTTTATTAGCTCCGAAAAAACGTTCAGGTGGAAGAAACAGTCAAGGAAAAATGACCATGCGCTACAAAGGTGGAGGTCATAAAAAAAGGTATCGTATCATAGATTTTAAACGTAACAAAACTGGTGTTCCAGCAGAAGTTATGTCAATTGAATATGATCCAAATAGAACAGCCTTCATAGCGTTAGTTAATTATCAAGATGGTGAAAAGGCTTACATTATTGCTCAAAACGGGCTTCGTGTAGGGCAAAATGTTGTTTCAGGAAATTCAGGTGTGGCACCAGAAATAGGTAATGCGATGCCGTTAAGTGAAATTCCGTTAGGAACCATCATCTCATGCATAGAGTTGCGTCCTGGTCAAGGTGCTGTTATGGCGAGAAGTGCAGGTGCATTTGCTCAACTAATGGCGAGAGACGGGAAATTTGCAACAGTGAAGTTACCCTCAGGAGAAACAAGACTAGTACTTGTCAATTGTATGGCAACTATTGGAGTAATTTCAAATTCTGATCATCAGTTGTTAGTTTCAGGTAAAGCTGGTCGAAGCAGATGGTTGGGTAGACGTCCAAGAACAAGACCAGTAGTCATGAATCCAGTTGATCATCCTATGGGAGGTGGTGAAGGGAAATCTTCAGGAGGTCACCCAAGATCAAGAAATGGAATTCCAGCGAAAGGTTATAGAACACGTTCTAAGACTAAAGCTAGTAATAAATATATTGTAGAACGTAGAAAGAAATAAAATACCATGGCAAGATCATTAAAAAAAGGACCTTACGTTCATTATAAACTTGAAAAAAAGGTGGCTGCAAATGTTGAGTCTAACAAGAAAACAGTAATCAAAACTTGGTCTCGAGCAAGCATGATTACACCTGACTTTGTTGGTCAAACAATTGCTGTTCACAACGGGCGTCAATTTGTTCCAGTATATGTTACTGAGAATATGGTAGGTCATAAACTAGGAGAATTTTCACCAACCAGATCTTTTAGAGGTCACGCAGGTGCAAAAAATAAAGGTAAAAAATAAGAGCAATGGGAAGTCGTAAAAAACAAATGGCAGACGCTATTAAGGAGGGTAAAAAGCAATTAGCTTTTGCAAAACTTAATAACTGTCCTACGTCACCAAGAAAAATGCGTTTAGTAGCCGATTTAGTAAGAGGTGAAAAGGTAGAAAGAGCACTAAATATTCTTAGATTTAGTTCTAAAGAAGCATCTCGAAGGTTAGAAAAGCTACTTTTATCTGCAGTAGCCAATTGGCAAGCAAAAAATGAGGATGCTGATGTTGAAGCTGCTGAGTTATTTGTAAAAGAGATTAGAGTTGATGGAGGATCAATGTTGAAGAGATTACGTCCTGCTCCTCAAGGTCGTGCACACAGGATAAGAAAAAGATCTAATCACGTGACATTAGTTCTTGGATCAAACAACAACACACAAAGTTAAGATAGAAATATGGGACAAAAAACAAATCCGATAGGGAATCGTTTAGGAATTATCAGAGGATGGGAATCAAATTGGTATGGAGGAAATGATTATGGTGATAAGCTTGCTGAGGATGACAAAATCCGAAAGTATATTCACGCTCGTTTATCTAAAGCTAGTGTATCGAGAGTAATTATCGAGAGAACACTGAAACTTGTAACCGTTACTATCACCACAGCCCGCCCAGGGATCATCATTGGTAAGGGAGGTCAAGAGGTAGACAAGTTGAAAGAAGAGCTCAAAAAGATTACAGGTAAAGAGGTTCAATTAAATATTTTTGAAATTAAGCGTCCAGAACTAGATGCTTTCTTAGTAGCCTCAAGTGTTGCACGTCAAATTGAAAATCGTATCTCTTACAAACGTGCAATTAAAATGGCAATTCAAGCTACGATGCGTATGAATTGTGAAGGAATAAAAATCCAAATTAGTGGTCGTTTAAATGGTGCTGAAATGGCGCGTAGTGAACATTACAAAGATGGAAGAATTCCTTTATCAACATTTAGAGCAGACATTGATTATGCCCTAGTAGAGGCACACACTACCTATGGAAGATTAGGTATTAAAGTATGGATCATGAAAGGCGAAGTTTATGGCAAAAGAGAGCTTTCTCCATTAGTTGGTCTATCTAAACAAAAAGGAAAAGGTGGACGTGGTGGAAATAGAGATAACAAATCGCGTCGAAGAAAGTAATCTTTTAAATAGAAGAAAAAATGTTACAACCTAAAAGAACAAAATTCCGTAAGCAACAAAAAGGTCGCATGAAAGGTAATGCTGGAAGAGGGCATCAACTTTCAAGTGGAATGTTTGGTATAAAATCTCTTGACTCAAGTTTTATAACTTCTCGTCAAATTGAAGCTGCACGTATTGCCGCTACACGTTACATGAAAAGAGAGGGGCAACTTTGGATTAAAATTTTCCCAGACAAGCCCATCACTAAAAAGCCTCTTGAAGTACGTATGGGTAAAGGTAAGGGTGCCGTTGAATATTGGGCAGCTGTTGTAAAGCCTGGGAGAATGTTATTTGAAGTGGGTGGTGTTCCGCATGATGTGGCTAAAGAGGCCTTGCGTTTGGCAGCACAAAAACTTCCAGTTAAAACTAAGTTTATCATAGCTAGAGACTTCGAAGCTTAATTCATTGATATTATGAAACAATCAGAAATTAAAGAACTATCGACAGCTGAGTTACAGGAGAAACTTGGTGAGACTAAAAAGAGTTATTCAGAGCTTAAAATGGCTCATGCAATATCTCCTCTTGAAAATCCAATACAGTTGCGTGCAATAAGACGTACTGTAGCTAGAATTGGAACAGAATTAACTAAAAGAGAAGTACAATAATTGTATTCCGCTGAAAGATGGAAAAAAGAAACTTAAGAAAAGAACGTATAGGAGTAGTAACTAGCAACAAAATGATGAAATCAATTGTTGTTGCAGAAGTTAAAAAAGTGAAACATCCTATGTATGGAAAGTTCGTGTTAAAAACAAAAAAGTACGTGGCACACGACGAAACAAATGACTGCAACGAAGGTGATACTGTAAGGATCATGGAAACAAGGCCCTTGAGTAAATCAAAATGTTGGAGACTAGTAGAAATCATAGAAAGAGCTAAATAGTTATGGTACAACAAGAATCAAGATTAAAGGTGGCTGACAACACTGGAGCAAAGGAAGTTTTGACCATTCGTGTTTTAGGTGGTACAAAAAGACGTTACGCCTCTGTTGGAGATAAGATTGTGGTATCTGTAAAGGATGCGACGCCTAATGGGAGTATTAAGAAAGGAGCTGTTTCTACAGCTGTAGTAGTTCGTACTGTGAAAGAAGTAAGACGTCCAGATGGATCATATATTAGATTCGATGACAATGCGTGTGTCTTATTAAATCCAACCGGAGAAATGCGAGGAACTCGTGTTTTTGGTCCAGTTGCTCGAGAATTACGTGATAAACAATTTATGAAGATTGTATCATTAGCACCTGAAGTGCTTTAATACACAGATATATTAAAATGGGAAAGCTTAAGATTAAATCAGGAGATACAGTTAGAATAATTGCAGGAGACCACAAAGGTAGCGAAGGTAAAGTATTGACTGTATTCAGAGATAAAAACAAGGCCATCGTTGAAGGTGTTAATATGGTGAAAAAGCATATGAAGCCTAGTGCTCAAAGTCCTCAAGGAGGAATAGTAGAAAAAGAAGCGTCTATTCAAATATCAAATTTATCGTTGTTGAATTCGAAAGGAGAAACAACAAGAGTTGGATATAGAATGGATGGAGATAATAAAGTAAGATTTGCAAAAAAATCTAACGAAGTAATATAGTTATGACTTACATTCCAAGATTAAAACAAGAGTATAAAGACAAGGTTGTTTCTTCTCTTACAGAAGAGTTTGGATACGGCAATATCATGCAAGTACCTAAGCTGAAAAAAATAGTAATATCGCAAGGTGTTGGTGCTGCAGTAGCGGATAAAAAATTAATAGACTATGCGATAGAAGAGATGACTAAAATATCTGGTCAAAAAGCTGTTGCAACAATATCAAAAAAGGATGTTGCATCTTTTAAATTACGTAAAGGGATGCCTATTGGGGCTAAAGTCACTTTGCGTGGAGAAAGAATGTATGAGTTTTTAGATCGTTTAGTGACCTCTGCGTTACCTCGAGTACGTGACTTTAGCGGAATTAAAGCGACAGGATTTGATGGGAGAGGTAATTACAACCTAGGGGTAACAGAGCAAATTATTTTCCCTGAAATCAACATCGACAAAGTGAATAAAATTTCAGGTATGGATATTACATTTGTAACATCTGCTGATACTGATAAAGAAGCGAAATCATTATTAACTGAACTAGGGTTGCCTTTTCAAAAGAATTAAGTTATGGCTAAAGAATCAATGAAAGCTCGTGAAATCAAAAGAGCAAAAACGGTAGCAAAATTTGCTGAAAAGCGTAAAGCTTTGAAAGCAGCTGGTGATTATGAAGGATTACAAAAGTTGCCAAAAAATGCGTCACCAATTCGCATGCACAACAGATGTAAATTAACAGGAAGGCCCAAAGGTTACATGAGAACTTTTGGAATTTCACGTGTTACTTTTCGGGAAATGGCAAATCAGGGTTTGATTCCTGGTGTCAAAAAAGCAAGTTGGTAAAATAAGAATTATAAATTGGTACAAGGTTCAGCAGTTGTTGAAAACCATTACCGCAAATTAATAAATATGAATACAGATCCAATAGCGGATTATTTAACGAGAATTAGAAATGCAGTGCGTGCCAACCACAGAGTGGTTGAAATTCCAGCTTCTAATCTTAAAAAAGAAATTACTAAAATACTTTTTGATCAAGGGTATATTTTAAGTTATAAGTTTGATGATTCTTCGGTTCAAGGGACGATAAAGATAGCTTTGAAATATGCAAAAGACTCAAAAGAGCCAGTAATTAAAAAAATTCAAAGAATAAGTAAACCAGGTTTACGTAAATATTCTAGTTCTAGTGAATTACCACGTATTCTCAACGGACTTGGTATTGCCATTGTATCTACCTCACATGGTGTTATGACAGGTAAACAGGCTAAAAAAGAGAATGTTGGTGGAGAAGTTTTGTGTTACGTTTACTAATTAAAGCTGAAAAGAAATGTCAAGAATAGGAAATAATCCAGTAGCCATTCCAGAAGGCGTAACAGTAGACATTATAGATAATGTTGTGACTGTAAAGGGTAAATTAGGTGAGCTAGTTCAGAGCTATGATACAGTTGAAATCAAAACTGAAGATGGAAACATCATGGTCACGCGTTCTTCTGATAGTAAGGAACAAAAAGCAAAGCATGGTTTATACAGATCATTGATGCGTAATATGATAGAAGGCGTGTCTAAAGGATGGACCAAGGAATTAGAATTAGTAGGTGTCGGTTACAGAGCAAGTAATCAGGGCCAAAAATTAGATTTAGCCTTAGGGTTTTCTCATAATATTGTCTTAAATCTAGCTCAAGAGGTTAAAGTTGAGACGATTTCAGAAAAAGGTAAAAATCCAATAATAAAATTAACATCACATGACAAACAATTAGTAGGTCAAGTGGCTGCAAAAATCAGAGGTTTTAGGAAACCAGAACCTTACAAAGGAAAAGGAATTAGATTCGTAGGTGAACAGATTCGTAGAAAAGCAGGTAAATCAGCATAATAAGTAGTTATGGCATTAACAAAGAACGATAGAAGACAGAGAATAAGAAACAGAATACGTAAGATTGTTTCTGGTACAGAAGCCAGACCAAGATTATCTGTTTTTAGAAGTAATAAAGAAATTTACGCCCAAGTTATTGACGATGTTTCTGGTAAGACAATCAGTGCTGCATCTTCTCGAGATAAGGATATTGTCGCTTCGAAAGCGAACAAATCTGAGGCAGCTGCCCTAGTAGGGAAGTCTGTGGCAGAAAAAGCAATGAAAGCTGGAGTAACGACCATCTCTTTTGATCGTGGTGGTTATTTATATCATGGACGAATAAAATCATTAGCCGAAGGAGCTAGAGAAGCAGGACTTAAATTCTAAGAAATTATGTATCAAAAATATAAAAGTGCAGAGTTAGTAAAACCAAGTGGATTAGAATTAAAAGATCGTCTAGTTGGTGTTCAAAGAGTTACTAAGGTAACGAAAGGTGGTAGAGCCTTCGGTTTTTCAGCTATAGTTGTAGTTGGTGACGAGGCAGGAGTTGTGGGTCACGGTTTAGGAAAATCTAAAGATGTCGCAAGTGCCATAGCTAAGGCAGTGGAAGATGCAAAGAAAAATCTAGTTCGTATTCCTCTAATAAAGGGAACCTTGCCTCATGAACAAAAAGGTAAGTATGGAGGAGCACGTGTCAATATTATTCCAGCGGCTCCAGGTACTGGGGTTATCGCTGGTGGTGCTGTTAGAACAGTTTTAGAGGCCGTTGGTGTGCATGATGTACTCTCAAAGTCGCAAGGTTCGTCAAACCCACACAATGTAGTGAAAGCAACATTTGATGCTTTGCTTCAACTAAGAGATGCACGAAAAATTGCAAAAGAAAGGGGAATATCGCTTGAAAAAGTATTTAACGGATAATTTAAGGATACGATGGCAAAAATTAAAGTAACAAAAAAGAAAAGTGCAATCAATAGAACTAAAAACCAAAAGCTAACATTATTAGCCTTAGGTCTTAAAAAGATTGGTCAAACTGTAGAACATGATGCCACGCCAAACATCCTTGGTATGGTTAATAAAGTTAAACATTTAGTTTCCTTCGAGGAATCAAAATAATAAGATATAATGGACTTAAGTAATTTACAACCGGCAGAAGGTTCTGTTAGAAATCAGGGTAAAAGAGTAGGACGTGGTCAAGGTTCTGGAAAAGGAGGCACCGCAACGCGAGGTCACAAGGGAGCAAAATCTCGATCAGGTTATTCCAAAAAACTTGGTTTTGAAGGGGGGCAAATGCCATTACAGCGACGTGTACCAAAGTTTGGTTTCACCAATATAAATCGGAAAGAATATCAAGGTATCAACTTAGATACAATTCAGCAGATGGTTGATGAAAAGAAAATTAAAGACGCTTTTGATTTAGACATGATGATGGCACATAGATTAGCTGGCAAAAATGATCTTGTCAAAATTCTAGGACGAGGTGAATTAAAATCTAAATTAACTGTAACAGCTCATAAATTTACTGCATCTGCAAAAGCTGCAATTGAGGCTGCAGGAGGAGAAGCTGTAACCTTGTAAGAACTATCTAGACCATGAAATTTATAGAAACTTTAAAAAATGTTTGGAAAATAACAGAACTGAAAGACAGAATCATTCTAACTTTAGGAATGCTTTTAGTTTATCGTTTTGGAGCACAAGTGGTTCTTCCTGGTATTGATGCTAGTAAATTAGGTTTAATAGATGAAAATACGCAGCAAGGATTACTTGGATTATTGAATGCATTCACAGGAGGCGCATTTGCAAATGCATCCGTGTTTGCATTAGGTATTATGCCGTATATTTCGGCATCAATTGTTGTTCAATTGATGGGAATTGCAATTCCTTATCTCCAAAAGCTACAAAAAGAAGGTGCTAGTGGTCAGAAAAAAATTACTCAAATTACACGTTGGTTAACAATAGCAATTTGTTTAGTTCAAGCACCAGGATACTTAGTGAGTTTGCCGTCTCTTGGAATTCCACAGGAAGCATTTCTGTTGGGTCAAGGAGGACTTTTTTATTTTTCATCTATTATCATTTTGGTAACAGGATGTATTTTCGCCATGTGGTTAGGAGAGAAGATAACAGATAAAGGTATTGGTAATGGAATTTCATTATTAATTATGGTAGGTATTATTGCAACATTACCGCAGTCTTTTATTCAAGAATACGCTGCAAGAGTGACTGAATCCAACGGAGGTCTAATAATGATTCTTATAGAGTTAGTCATATGGTTTGTAATCATATTATTATCCATTATGTTAGTAATGGCCGTTCGTAAAATTGCAGTTCAATACGCTCGTCGTACACAATCTGGCGGTTATGAAAAGAATGTGTTTGGTTCAAGACAATACATTCCTTTAAAATTGAATGCTTCAGGAGTAATGCCTATTATTTTCGCACAGGCAATCATGTTTGTGCCATCATTAATTGGTGGGTTGGATATGATGAAAGACTCTTCTGTTGGTCAATGGTTGCAAACAGAATTTTCAGACTTATTTGGATTTTGGTACAATGTTGTGTTTGCAGTGTTAATTATCATTTTCACTTATTTCTATACGGCAATTACTGTGCCTACGAATAAAATGGCTGATGATTTAAAAAGAAGTGGTGGTTTCATACCAGGTATACGCCCAGGAACAGAAACATCAGAATATTTAGACAAAATTATGTCTCAAATAACATTACCAGGGTCGATATTTTTAGCTCTAATTGCGGTTTTTCCTGCCTTCATTGTTAAATTAATGAATGTTCAACAAGGTTGGGCGTTATTTTTTGGAGGTACATCTCTGTTAATTATGGTAGGGGTTGCTATTGATACGATGCAACAAGTCAATTCGTACTTACTGAATAAACATTACGATGGTTTAATGAAGACCGGTAAAAACAGAAAAGGTTAATTAGGATATAGATTATGGCAAAGCAAGCAGCAATAGAGCAAGACGGAACTATCATAGAAGCATTATCAAATGCCATGTTTCGTGTTGAACTAGAAAATGGTCATATTGTGACTGCCCACATCTCTGGTAAGATGCGAATGCATTATATTAAATTGTTACCAGGTGATAAAGTTAAATTAGAAATGAGTCCTTACGATTTATCTAAGGCGAGAATAACTTATAGATACTAAAAAGATGAAAGTAAGAGCATCCGTTAAAAAAAGAAGTGCAGATTGTAAGATTGTCCGAAGAAAAGGGCGTCTTTATGTAATCAATAAAAAGAATCCTAGATTTAAACAAAGACAAGGTTAATTATGGCTAGAATTGCAGGTGTAGACATACCAAAACAAAAAAGAGGAGTGATCTCTTTGACTTATATCTATGGAATAGGTAGAAGTCGAGCAAAAGAAATATTAGCAACTGCTAAAGTAGATGAAAGTAAAGTTGTTTCAGATTGGTCTGATGATGATATCAGTAATATCCGAGAAGCAGTTGGGTCTTTCACAATTGAAGGTGAATTACGTTCAGAAACACAATTGAACATTAAGCGATTAATGGATATAGGTTGTTACAGAGGTATTCGTCATAGAGCAGGGCTTCCTCTTCGAGGACAGCGAACAAAAAATAATTCCAGAACAAGAAAAGGAAGAAGGAAAACTGTCGCTAATAAGAAAAAAGTAACTAAATAATAAAAGTCATTAGTATTTAGCGGTTAGATTGAATCTGTTTGAAATTTAATAGTTTAGGATTCTAATGCTAACAACTAACAACTAGAAACTAGAAAAATATGGCAAAGTCAAGTACAAAAAAACGTAAAGTAATTGTAGATGCAGTAGGTGAGGCACATATCACCGCGTCATTTAACAACATTATCATCTCATTAACCAACAAAAAAGGAGATGTAATCTCATGGTCATCTGCTGGTAAAATGGGATTTAGAGGATCTAAAAAAAACACACCGTATGCTGCTCAGTTAGCAGCAGAAGATGCGGTTAACGTTGCAAAGGAAGCTGGATTGAAAAAAGTGAAGTGTTACGTTAAAGGCCCTGGAAATGGTAGAGAGTCTGCCATCAGATCAATTCACAATGGAGGTATTGAAGTAACAGAAATCATCGATGTTACACCAGCACCGCACAACGGATGTCGTCCACCGAAAAGAAGAAGAGTGTAATCTGATTTTTTCAGATACTCAAATTATAAATTTTAATAACAAGTATAAACGAGAGATTGACGATTGTCGAAGGATAAGATTAAGACCTGAATTCATAATCACTCTCACAACAAATTTAAAATGGCAAGATATACTGGTCCTAAAACAAAAATCGCACGTAAGTTTGGTGAAGCAATCTTCGGAGAAGATAAATCTTTTGAAAAAAGAAATTATCCTCCAGGACAACACGGAAACAATAGAAGACGTGGTAAAAAATCAGAGTATGCTATCCAACTAATGGAAAAGCAAAAGGCAAAGTATACATACGGTGTCTTGGAACGTCAATTTAGAAACATGTTTAAAAAAGCGACTGCTGCGTCTGGAATTACAGGTGAGGTGTTGTTACAATTATGTGAGTCTAGACTAGATAACGTTGTTTACAGAATGGGTGTTGCTCGATCAAGAAGAGGGGCCCGTCAACTAGTGTCTCACAGACACATTACCGTAAATGGAGAACTCGTCAATATCCCTTCTTACTCATTGAAAGCAGGAGATATTGTTGCTGTGAGAGAAAAGTCTAAATCGTTAGAAGCAATTAACCATGCGCTAACGTCCTCAAGTAATGTTTATGAATGGATTACTTGGAATAACGATACCATGCAAGGAACATATGTTTCTGTTCCTGCAAGAGTACAAATTCCGGAAAACATTAATGAGCAATTCATTGTTGAATTATATTCTAAATAATAACTGATACAAAAATAGATATGGCAATTTTAAATTTTCAGAAGCCCGATAAAGTAATAATGATCGATTCAACTGATTTTGAAGGAAAATTCGAATTTAGACCTTTGGAACCTGGTTTTGGATTAACAGTAGGGAATGCGTTAAGAAGAGTATTATTGTCTTCTTTAGAAGGATTCGCTATCACATCAGTTAGGATGGAAGGGGTAGAACATGAATTTTCTACAATCTCTGGTGTTGTTGAAGATGTAACAGAAATAATATTAAATTTAAAGCAAGTACGTTTTAAAAGACAGATAGATGAAATCGACAACGAATCTGTGTCGATATCAATTTCAGGTCAAGATCAAATTACTGCTGGCGATTTTCAGAAATTTATATCTGGTTTTCAAGTTTTAAATTCAGATCAAGTAATCTGTAATCTAGATCCGAAAGTAAGTATTAACATGGAAATTACCATCGAGAAAGGAAGAGGTTACGTACCAGCTGAAGAGAATAAAAAAGCTACAGCACCTATGGGAACTATTTTTACAGACTCAATTTACACGCCAATCAAAAATGTTAAATATAGTGTTGAAAATTTTCGTGTAGAGCAAAAAACTGATTATGAGAAGTTAGTTTTCGAAATTATGACGGATGGTTCAATCAACCCTCAAGATGCTTTAACAGAAGCTGCAAAAATACTTATTCACCACTTTATGTTATTCTCAGATGAGCGTATCACGTTAGAAGCTGATGAAATTGCTCAAACTGAAACTTATGATGAAGAATCACTTCACATGAGACAGTTATTAAAAACAAAATTAATTGATATGGACTTATCAGTACGTGCTCTTAATTGTTTAAAAGCGGCAGAAGTAGATACCTTAGGTGATTTAGTGTCATTTAACAAAAATGATTTAATGAAATTCAGGAATTTTGGTAAAAAATCCTTGACCGAGCTTGAAGAGCTTGTGAACGTTAAAGGATTAAATTTCGGAATGGACCTGAGTAAATATAAATTAGATAAAGATTAATACATCATATTTTGCTCCTCTAAAGTGAGTTGAAGCAAGATGATGATTTAAACCAAATGTCATGAGACACGGAAAAAAAGTAAACCACCTAGGAAGACAGACCGCTCACAGAAAAGCAATGTTAGCAAACATGGCTTGTTCATTAATTGAGCATAAACGAATCAATACCACTGTTGCTAAGGCAAAAGCTTTAAAACAGTTTGTTGAGCCAATGATAACGAAATCAAAGGAAGATACAACGCACAACAGACGAATTGTTATGGCCCGATTAAGGCAAAAACAAGCTGTAGCAGAATTATTCAGAGATGTAGCGTCAAAAGTGGGAGATCGACCAGGAGGATATACAAGAATTATAAAACTTGGTAATAGATTAGGTGATAATGCAGATATGGCGATGATTGAACTAGTTGATTACAATGAAATCTATAATGCTGACAAAAAGTCGAAGAAAACCACTAGAAGAAGCCGAAGAGGAGGGAATAAACCTGCCAAAGCAGCTACCGAAACTATAGTTTCTAACGAAGAAGAATAAAAGGAACAACTTTAACGTTTCATTAAGGGTAAACTTTATATAAAGTTTACCCTTTTTTTTGATAATTTATTATTTTAGCACTGTTAAAAAAAAAATATGAAAAATTTACTTTTACTATCGTCATTATTATCATGCATGTCTCTAATTGGCCAATCTTTAGATAATAATAATGTGAGTGTGACTAACAATACTTCTAACACAATGCTGTCTGCATCAAATGGAATGCAAAGTTCATATGGATCTTCTGCATATTTTGTGAATCCTTCAAGAGCGGTTGATGGGACTGTTTATTTGTTTGAAGATTGGAGTAATTCAGGAATCATTTATGCAACTACAAATGAAAAATATTCTTTAAAAAATATAAACTTAAATATTGAGAGAAATTCATTTGAATCTAAAGTTGGACAGGATTCATTATTTTCATTCAACTTCAATAACATTGATAAGTTTGTAGTCAACGGCAGAACATTCAAAAACTACTACTGGGACGATGACAATAGGGTATATGAGATCATATACGAAAATGAAAATTGGTCATTAATAAAAGGTTTCAAAATTGTTGAAGTATCTGGATCTGCAAATCCAATGTTAAATAGAACAAGAGATAGAATCATTAGAAAAGCTTTTTATTATCTAAAAGATGATTCAGGAATTAATACCTTCATTATGAAGAAAAATAAGATCCTCAAATTACTAAACAAAAAGGAAACAGGTTCAGAAGAAGTCTTACGTTATGTCAAATCTAACAAATTGTCTTTCAAGCGAGAGGAAGACGTCGTAAAGATTCTCGATTATAGTCTTGGGCAAAAGTAATAAGCTAACACAAAAGATTCATCTCTTAACTAAAGTTATTAGCGTATCCTAAATCATTCTTGATAACGGAGCCTTTATATGGTCAGTGTCATTCTAACTATTAACAGGCGTGGCATAAAGTTTGTAGCTTCTTTCAATTTAAACAGTTTAAAAATGGTAATTATGAAGAAACATATTTTGATTTGTATCAATGTCCTGCTGATCAGTGTGTCTTTTGCGCAAAATAATAATAACAATGTAGAAAATAATGGATCACAGATTCTCAATGTTTCTAGTTCGTCTCGATCTTACGGAAAGTCTAGTGCGTCATTTGTAAATCCTGTTAAAAAACCTGAAGGTTCAGTTTATCTGTTTGATGATTGGAATAATCGTACAATAATACACACATCAGATCAACAGAAATTTTCTTTAAAGAATATTAATTTAAATATTCAATTCAATAGATTTGAATCAAAAATTTCAGAAGATTCGATTTTTAGTTTTAACATCAATAATATTGACAGATTTGTAATTCGTGATCGTAGATTCAAAAATTACTACTACAATACAACTAATCGTATTTTTGAAATCATTTATGAATCTGGAAAGATATCCTTACTTAAAGGCTTTTCTATACAGTTTGTAAAGGGGTCTCCAAATCCGATGTTAAATAGATATTCTGATAAAAATATAAAGAAGGAGTCTTATTTTGTTAAAGAAGGCGCATCTATTAGATCGATTAAATTAAGAAAGAAAGATATTTTAAAATTATTATCCCCAAATCAAGCGAACACTGCCCAAGTGTTTGCAAAAACAAATAATCTATCTTTCAAAAATAGCACAGATGTCAATCGTATTCTGACCTATGCGTTCTCAAATTGATGTGTGATCTTTTGAGATTAGCGATAAATTTGTTCAATACACAAGGTTATAATTGTGAAATTTAACTAATAGCCTAAAAATAATTTCGGTTATCATTTTCAAATACTTAAGACTTAAAAAGTTCACTTGATACAATTTTTTTTTAAAATTGTTTAAAAGGCGTTAATTACTTGTCATCTTTTTTTAAATAAATGGCGATAATTAAAGTTCTATAAATTATTTTTGTGAAACTTTATTTGAAAATTATGAAATACCAGTCACGAAAAAAGGCCTTTATTTTATTGGATGATGGGACAATTTTCTACGGAAAAGCTATTGGAGATGATGGAACTGCTTTTGGCGAGGTATGTTTCAATACAGGAATGACTGGTTACCAAGAAATTTTTACTGATCCTTCTTATTTTGGCCAACTTATGGTTACCACGAATGCGCATATTGGTAATTATGGTGTTAATAAAAATGAAGTCGAATCAAATTCGATTAAAATATCTGGCTTGATTTGTAAAAATTTTAGTTTTAATTACTCAAGAGAAGCTGCTGACAACTCATTAAAGCATTTTTTTGAGCAACACGATTTATTTGGAATATCAGATGTGGATACGAGAGCACTGGTGAGTTACATTAGGGACAACGGTGCCATGAACGCCGTTATTTCTACTGATTTGGATAATATAGAAACTCTTAAATCACAGCTTTCCGAGTTTCCTAAAATGGAAGGGTTAGAATTAGCCTCTGCAGTGTCTACTAAAGAACCTTATTTTTATGGTAATAAAGAGGCTACTTACAAGGTAGCAGCCTTAGATATAGGTATTAAAAAAAATATTTTAAGACACCTTGCAGAGAGGGACGTATATATCAAAGTTTTTCCATACAATGCAGCATTTGAGACGATGGCTGAATTTGAACCAGACGGGTATTTTCTTTCTAATGGACCAGGGGATCCTAAACCATTGGTTGAGGCACAATTGGTAGCTAAGGAAGTTATAAAGAGAAATTTACCTTTGTTTGGAATTTGTCTTGGTCATCAAGTCATTGCACTTGCAAACGGTATTTCAACATATAAAATGCATAATGGGCATCGAGGAATTAATCATCCTGTAAAAAATTTAAAAAGTGGTAAAGGTGAAATTACTTCTCAAAACCATGGTTTTGCTGTAAACAAAGAAGAGGCTGAAGCGCATCCAGATATAGAGATTACTCATGTACATTTGAATGACCATACAGTTGCTGGATTAGCCATGATTCACAAAAACTGCTTTAGTGTGCAATATCACCCAGAGGCTAGTCCTGGCCCTCATGATTCTTGGTACTTGTTCGATCAATTTATTCAAAATATTAAAGATAGTTAATGCACATTACTCACTTGAGGTTGTATTCTGTTGTCTTTTTTGTGATACTAAAACGTTTGCGAATAAATATACCGTAATAATACATTGATTTGTGAGTTATGGAAAGACATTTTACTAAATTTGAAGACAAATTAAAACAAAAGAAATGAGTGTAATAATTGATATATGTGCGAGACAAATTTTTGACTCTAGAGGTAATCCAACTGTCGAAGTAGACGTTACAACTGAAAGTGGTTTTATGGGTAGAGCTGCGGTTCCATCTGGAGCATCAACTGGTGAACATGAGGCGGTTGAATTGCGTGACGGTGGTGATGTATATCTTGGTAAAGGAGTTCTGAAAGCAGTAAAAAATGTGAATACTATCATCGCTCAAGAACTTTTGGGCGTTTCAGTTTTCGAACAAAATCTAATTGATCAAATTATGATTGATTTGGATGGTACAGATAATAAGTCAACATTGGGTGCTAATGCTATTTTAGGAGTTTCATTAGCTACTGCCAAAGCTGCTGCTAATGAGCTTGGAATGCCGCTATACAGGTATGTAGGGGGTGTTTCAGCGAATACATTACCAGTTCCCATGATGAATATTATAAATGGGGGTTCCCATAGTGACGCTCCTATTGCTTTTCAAGAGTTTATGATCATGCCAGTAAAAGCAAACAGTTTTACCCATGCTTTGCAAATGGGAACAGAAATATTTCATCATCTGAAAAACGTCTTGCATGAAAGAGGTCTGAGTACTGCTGTTGGAGATGAAGGTGGATTTGCTCCAAACCTCGAAGGAGGAACCGAGGATGCTTTAGAAACCATTGCAAAAGCTGTGACTCAAGCGGGTTATAAATTAGGAGACGACATTATGATTGCCTTAGATTGTGCGGCTGCTGAATTTTTTGAAGACGGTAAATACGTTTATACGAAATTTGAAGGAGATACTGGAAAGATTCGAACAAGTAAGGAGCAAGCAGATTATTTGGCAGAGCTAAGTCAAAAGTATCCAATTATTTCGATTGAAGATGGGATGGATGAGAATGATTGGGAAGGGTGGCAGTACTTGACTGAACGCATTGGAGATAAGGTACAGCTTGTTGGAGATGATTTATTTGTAACTAATGTAGAACGATTATCTCGAGGTATTAACAATGGAATCGCAAATTCAATTTTAATAAAAGTTAATCAAATAGGAACCTTAACTGAGACAATTGCAGCTGTTAATATGGCGCATAACGCAGGATATACCTCTGTAATGTCACACCGTTCAGGTGAAACAGAAGATAATACCATTGCCGATTTGGCTGTTGCTTTAAATACAGGGCAAATAAAAACAGGATCTGCTTCAAGAAGCGATCGTATGGCTAAATACAACCAGTTGTTAAGAATTGAAGAGGAGTTAGGTGAGATAGCTTATTTTCCAAAGCAAAAAGCGTTTAAGATAAAATAGTTATAATTTTATTGAAAAAAAGTCATTATCTCTGATAATGACTTTTTTTTTGTCATTTTTTAATCATCAATTATATCATTAAATCCTTTTGTTTATTGCTTTAAAAATCGTGAGATATTTAGTAATTTCGCGAAGTTGCTATTGGCAACAAATACATCAAAAAATTTTATAAGAATATGACAAAAAAAGCGACGTTAGAAGTAAATGGGCAGAAATACGAATTTCCATTATCCACCGGAACAGAGAATGAAGTTGCTATAAATATTAATGCCTTAAGGGCAACAACAGGAGGAGTTACAACGATTGATCCAGGATTTAAAAATACCGGGTCTTGTAAAAGTGGAATCACGTTTTTAGATGGTGAAAAAGGAATTTTGAGATACCGAGGTTATTCAATTGAAGAACTTGCTGAGAAAGCAAACTTTTTAGAGGTTGCTTATCTTTTAATTTTCGGAGAATTACCAACAAAAGAGGAATTCGATAAGTTTCATGCTGATATTAAATCAAAGTCAATTGTAGATGATGACATCCGTAAAATTGTAGATGCTTTTCCAAAATCAGCTCATCCGATGGGGGTGTTGTCGTCATTAACGAGTGCTTTGACAGCATTTAATCCTACTTCAGTCAATGTTGACTCAGAAGAAGATATGTATAAATCTGTTGTCAGAATTTTAGGTAAATTTCCCGTATTGGTTGCTTGGACTTTACGAAAAAAAGAGGGACTGCCTTTAGATTATGGAGATAATAATTTAGGTTATGTTCAAAATGTCTTGAAAATGATGTTTAAAAAACCAAATGAAGAATACCAACAAAACCCTATTATAGTAAATGCATTAAATAAATTATTAATCTTACATGCTGATCATGAGCAAAATTGTTCTACCTCAACCGTTCGAATTGTAGGGTCGTCACACGCTGGATTATTTGCGTCTTTGTCAGCAGGGATTTCGGCTCTTTGGGGGCCATTACATGGTGGTGCAAACCAAGCAGTTTTAGAGATGTTAGAAGCGATAAAAGAGGACGGAGGTGATACTAAAAAATACATGGCAAAAGCCAAAGATAAAAACGACCCATTTAGACTTATGGGATTTGGTCATCGTGTATACAAAAATTTTGATCCTAGAGCAAAAATTATCAAAGTAGCTGCTGACGAAGTATTGGAAGACCTCGGAGTAGAGGACCCCATTTTAGATATTGCAAAGGGTTTAGAACAAGAGGCTTTAAAAGATTCATATTTTGTCGATAGAAAATTGTATCCGAATGTAGATTTTTATTCAGGAATTATATACCGAGCCATGGGGATACCACTTGACATGTTTACAGTAATGTTTGCTTTAGGACGTTTACCAGGATGGATTGGCCAATGGCGTGAAATGCGTTTAAATAAAGAACCGATAGGAAGACCAAGACAACTTTACGTTGGAGAAACCTACAGACAATTTAAGCCTTTAGAAAAACGATAAATTTGGATATTTTTATGACTTTATTGACACAATTAAAGTAAGATATACAAGTCAAAAATAGTAATGATTAAATTAAATATCACAAACGAAACCTCAAGATTGAGATCTGTTGTACTTGGTACTGCGGTTGATAATGGGCCTATTCCTCAAATAAGCCATGCATATGATCCAAAGTCTGTAGAGCATTTAAAAGCAGGAACATATCCAACGGAAAAGGATATGTTGAGAGAATTAGAAGCTCTTAATCAAGTTTTTGAAAAGTATAATGTAAAGGTCTACAGACCAAATATCATAAAAAATTGTAACCAAATTTTTGCCCGAGATATTGCCTTTGTAATTGAGAATAAAATAATAAAAGCAAATATATTACCAGATAGAGATTTAGAATTTCAAGCGATTGACTATTTGTGGAATCAAATCCCAAAAGACAACCGAATTGTCTTACCTGAAAAATGTCATATTGAGGGCGGTGACATTATGCCTTGGAATGATTATATTTTTATCGGTAATTATACGGGCTCAGATTATGCTAATTACATAACTGCACGAACTAACAAAGAGGCTGTGAACGCCATAGAAAAATTATTTCCACATAAAAAAGTTAAAGCATTTGAGCTTAGGAAGTCAAATACTAAGGCAAAAGAAAATGCATTACATCTTGATTGTTGCTTTCAGCCTATTGGAACCAATAAGGCCATAATTCATGAAAATGGATTCTTAATTAAAAGTGAATACGATTGGTTAATAAATTTTTTTGGAGAGCAAAATGTGTTTCAAATTACGAAAGATGAAATGTATCATATGCAAAGTAATATTTTTTCTATTTCAGAGAAAGTGATTGTTTCAGAAGAAAAATTCACTAGATTGAATAATTGGTTAAGAAATCAGGATTTCATAGTAGAAGAAGTGCCTTTTGCAGAAATCTCAAAACAAGAAGGGCTTTTACGATGCAGTACTATGCCGTTATTTAGAGATTAATTTATAATAATAATCAATAAGTTACTATCAATTTTTTAATACAATAATACCAATATGAAGTTTCTTTTAAAATTTAATATTCGAATTTTGTTTGTGCTGTTTTCAATTGCTACTCTACCAGCTCAGAATATAAATACTGTTGAAAAAAAGATTTTGAAATCTATTGAACAAAATAATATAGAGGCCATTCAGTTTCTAAAAGATGTAGTTAATATTAATAGTGGAACGATGAATCACCAGGGTGTAAAAAAAGTTGGGGATGTTTTTGGTAAAGCTTTTGAAGATATTGGGTTTCAATCTAATTGGTATGAAATGTCTGATGTTAATCGCTCAGGGCACCTGTTTGCTGAAACATCTGGAGACAGAGGAAAACGTGTTTTATTAATTGGCCATTTGGATACCGTTTTTGAGGAAAACAGTGAATTTCAAGAGTTTAAAATGATAAATGATAGCATTGCTCATGCTCCGGGAGGTAATGATATGAAGGGAGGTAATGTCATCATTCTTTTTGCTCTCAGAGCACTTGCCGAAAACAATCTTCTTGATAATGTCCAAATTATTGCAGCGTTTACCGGAGACGAGGAGGCCACGGGAAAGCCCTTAACGAAGAGTAGATACCATCTCATTGAAGCAGGTAAACGTAGTGACGTTGCTTTAGGATTTGAAAATTCGACAGGTTTTGATAATGCTACAATAGCACGACGCGGTTCTTCGGACTGGAGAGTTGATGTGACTGGGGTTCGTGCTCATTCGTCCGAGATATTTAGTGATGATATTGGAGCTGGAGCAATTTTTGAAATGTCACGGATATTAAACAATTTTTATACAGAGGTAAAAGGAGAAGATTTTTTAACATTTAATCCAGGGATTTTGTTAGGAGGGACTCTTGTGGATTACAATCAACAGCAAAGTGAAGGAAATGTATTTGGCAAAAGTAATGTTGTGTCACAGTCAGCTGTTGTCTATGGAGGGCTGCGTTTTATTTCAGAAGATCAAAAAGAAAGGGCACGAGAAAAGATGAGAGCAATTGTTAGAAATAGTTTGCCTCAAACCACTGCAAAAGTGACATTTATTGACAGTTATCCTGCCATGGGGCCAACCGAAGGGAATTTAGATTTGCTTGATAAATTTAGTCAGGTGAGTAACGATTTGGGCTATCCTGATGTGGTTGCTTATGATCCCTTGAAGCGAGGAGCCGCTGATGTGTCGTTTGTTGCACAATACGTCGATTGTATGGACGGATTAGGAGCTATGGGTAATGCAGCTCACACTCCAGAAGAAACAGTTAATTTAAATACCATTGAAGATTTAACTAAACGTGCTGCAATATTGATTTATAGATTAATCAATGAATAATAAGGTTTATTTCATTAATGTTATCTACGCTAATTTTTTTTCAAGTAAGAATGTTTTAACTACTTGTAATTACGTCTAGGCTATTCTTTTTTGAACCCGTAAGTGTTTTGACCTATGAAATCTTTTGGAAAGTCAACATCGCCTTCAAAACCAATTTCGATAGTCCCACTATCCTCGGGAATGTAATTTGTTTTAAAAATATAGTCCCATAGACTCAAACTTATACCATAATTCACACCTTGTTTCCCTTGAGGTAAGGTGAAAGCATGGTGATATAAGTGCATGACGGGATTATTAAATATATATTTAAATAAACCCCAAGTTATCTTTACATTGGCATGATTAAAATGACCGATGGCAATTGTTATAAAATGTACGATGTAAGCTTGTTCCGGTTCGAAACCTCCAAGAATCATAACGCCAAAAGTTTTGAGAGGTTTATATAATATGTTTTCCATCCAATGGTATCTCAAATGGGCAGCAAAACCCATTTCTTTGACACTGTGATGTACTTTATGAAATTGCCATAAAAACGAATACCGATGCAATAAAACATGGGTAAACCATTGGACAAAGTCTAAAATTATGAAAAATGTTAAAAGTTGTGCCCAAACAGGCCAAAGTGATACGTCAAATAATGCGAGACTTTTAGCAGTGATATTAAAGTCAGCAAATAGTTTGCTTAATATGTCATAGACGCCACTAATTATGATAGAAAAAATAAAAAAATTAAAAAACATGTAAAACGCATCTAACCAAAAATCACGTCTAATATTAGATTGTTTTTTTCTCCAAGGCAATGCTATTTCCAACAACCAAACACCTAGTGATATGGCAATGAGTCCCCAAAAGTAATTTGTGTACCACGGGACCTCAAATACGATAGATTTCCAAGTCCAATCCAAGGTGCCTTGAAAAGATTTTATAAAAATATTAAAATATGTTTCCATGTTATTTTTTAAATTTCCAATTATTCTGTCAGATTTATGAACCTCTAATTATGCTCCTAATCGCTTTAAAAAGGTAAAATTAGTAAATTAATATCATACTATTCTGGTAATTCATACCATTTAACTTTTGTTAAGAGTATGCGTCTTCCTTTTGATTTTGGAGGATAATTTGAAACTAAATAGTCAACTATAATTTTTTGATCATCGCCTAAATCCCACAAATTTTGTGTTTTTTGCATCCATTTAATTGTAGAATTCCAAGCTTCCACATTCATTCTGTTTTGAAGTACTATTTTTGAAGAATGACAGTTTGTACAGTTATTGACAACCGTCATGAGTCCTTCTCCATCAATAAATCCAGTTTTGACATGGATGCCATTCTTAATTAGGTTATCATCATTGACTAAAGCAGGGATGTTGGTATATTCATGATTATTTCTAAAAACTAAAGGATTAAAAATATAATAGAATAGGCAACTGCTGGTAACAATAAAAAGTGTAAAAAGTAACATAAGTATGTGATATATTTTCTTGACCTCTCTTAGGTATGTGTTCTTATTGTCCAATTACTTTACTTTTACTGCGATTCGATGACAGGCATTATTCAAATAACCTTTAGGGTTCCAACCCGGTACAATCATAGGTTGTGAATTATTTTCATTGTCAAATGCTTTAACCCAAATTTCATAATACCCTATCCCTGGAAACTTTATGGTCGTTGAAAAATGTTGCCATGCTAAACGATTAATAGCAGTTTCTAATTGACATGATTTCCAAGTAGCTCCAAAATCTATTGAAAAGGTAACTTTTGAGACCTCCAATTCACCAGCCCATGCATGGCCTCTTAAATTAAGTAATTGTCCCTTTTTAATAACTGCACCTGTTTTAGGGTACGTAATTATAGATTTCACAGGCATTGACTCAATAATGCACATGTCTTCGTCTGAGACTTTTTCGCCAGGTGCAACGGGTTTACAAGGAACTCTGTAGGCTGTTCCTTTCATTTTTGCACCATCATGAATTTTATTACGAACACTAAGTCTATTAATCCATTTGCCTGAGGCCGACGCAGGCCATCCGCCTGCAACCAATCTTAATGGGAAACCATGGATAAGGGGTATTGGCTTACCATTCATATTAAAAGCAATGAGAGTTTCTTTTTGTAAAGCTTTAGATATGGGAAACCCTCTTGAAATAGGTTCTTTGTCCGGATCCAAGCTGATATGTTTGTCAATCCCATGATAACCAACATAGACAGCATCATTCTTGAGTCCTACATCATTTAGAACATCTTTAAGACGAACACCTGTCCAAGACGCGCAATGAACCGCACCGATAGTCCATTGGTTGCCTTTGGCTGTTGGATCAAATTCAGCACGACCATTACCACCGCACTCTAATGTCAATTGATAGGTGTATATTTTGAACTTTGATTTTAGTTCATTGACTGTGTATTTTTTGAAATTTAAAGCTGATTCACCATCCACTCGAAGCGTCCAATTATGAGCAGTGATGTTTTCAGGAACAAAGCCATTATTTCGAACGAACATGGCGGAGTTTGGAGTTATTTTAGGATCAAGTAAATGCGCTTGTGATTCAATATTCCATGGCCTATCATTTAAAATGACCATGCCTTTATCTTTGTTAAATAATTTAAATGGGTCTGATTGATCAACAGCAAGAGGGATATAATCTTTAGGCATATGTGCTCCAAAAATAACTTTGGAACCAATCAGACTAGCTAAGGCACTTAAGGTTGTGTTTTTTAAAAATATTCTTCTTTTCAAATCACGTTATTTTGATCTTTATTGAGAAATTAGGTGAGCTCAAGTTATCGCTTCTTTAAATGTTTTACTGTAACTAAAGTTACAATAAAACATTTATAATAAATATACATTGCGAAAAACGATAAAATAAACTATGTCAACAAATACAAATACAAATTTTGAACGTCAGTTTACTGGATGGACTTTTTTAATTGCTGCCATATTACTTTGGTTTGGATATATGTTATCGTCACATCATATCGGTGAATACATTGTGGTTACTGATTTTGATGCGATTGGTGAAAACGTTTGGTACTGGATTTGGATGTATAGAATACATATTTTTGGCTGGGTCACAATGGGGATTGCGATGTTTGCTTTTGTTTCTCTCACTGCCAGAGAACCATATCGTATTCTTATTTTACCCGGAGCTGGATTGGTCATAATTGGGACGTTTTCTTTGGCAATTGCTTCTGCTTATTATTACAATCATGGTGCTTGGGGTGTTGGCCAAATTGCAGGCAAAACTTCTGAAGAAGTTGACACTTTTATGAATAATTTATTATTTACAAATCAATATGTTACGTGTTTCATACGTTTTGGACGTATTTTTTCTGGTGTTGGTTTGGCTTTACTAGGTGCAAGTTTCGTTAAGTGGAAAATCCTAGACAATTGGTTAGCATGGTTTACAATTATCTTAGGAGTTTTGGCAGTTGGTATCATATTAGTGATTCCTGATAACTTCGAAATATATAAACCATTATTTCATGTTAAAGTTTTATGGTTAGTCACCATGGGGTTATTGATACTTAAAAAAGGGGTGTGTCTAACTAAATAAAAAAGATGAATAACTTTAATTCCGATATTCTAAAACGTTTTAACCCATGAAATTATAATTGCTAGGGATAATAAATTGATTAATTTTGTTTCATAATTTTATCCAATGCAACAAACTACAAATTCTATATTAATGGTTCGACCTACCAGTTTTAGGTCCAATGAGCAAACTGCAGTAAATAACCATTACCAAAAAAAAGTTACCGATATTTCACCAGAAATATTAAAATCTCAAGCGCTTCAGGAATTTGATGATTTTGTTTTAAAATTATCTAATATCGGTGTGAATGTCTTGGTGTATGATCCTGAAGATGGTCTCGATACTCCTGATTCGCATTTTCCAAATAATTGGATCTCATTTCATCAAAACGGTACAATTGGACTATTTCCAATGTTTGCGACAAATAGACGATTGGAAAGAAGAGACGACGTATTGGATTATCTTGAAAGTGAAGGATTTATGATTAATCATATCCATGATTATACCAGTGCAGAAAAAGAGCACTTATTTTTAGAGGGAACAGGAAGTTTGTTGTTAGATCGTGTTAACAGGAAAGCATACTGTGCATTATCTGAGCGTGCTGATGAAGAGCTTTTAATTGAATTTTGTGAAGATTTTGAATATTCTCCAATTATATTTGTTGCAAATCAAACCGTTAATGGAAAACGTACAGCGATCTATCATACGAATGTTATGATGTGTTTGGGAGAGAGATTTGCAGTGATTTGTTTGTCAAGTATTGATGATAATAAAGAGAGGAAGCAAGTCATTAAAAGTCTAAAAGCTGATGGCAAAGAAATTATCGATATTTCTGAAAAGCAAGTAAATAATTTTGCTGGTAACATGCTTGAGGTTAAAGGGGGGGAGGAGGAGTCGTATCTCATCATGAGCGAATCTGCTCATAAATCTTTAAATCCATTACAGTTGTCCACTTTGGAGAATCATACAAAAATTGTATCAATCCCACTTACGACCATAGAGACATGTGGTGGTGGTAGCGCTCGATGCATGATGGCTGAAGTGTTTTTGCCAAAAGCTTTGTAAAGGTGCTGAAATTTAGGCTTTCCTCCAGGCGAACGTTGATTCAATCTATTCAAATTATAGATATAAAAAAGCAGTAGTTTTAATGAAATTTGATGAGATGATTTAATCTATCGGAGAATTTTATTAGTCATTTGGAAGTTCAATGAAAAATTTACTTCCTAAGTTAGGTTCGCTTTCAACCCAAATTTTTCCATTGTTTTGTTCAATAAGATGTTTGGCAATAGATAAACCTAGGCCTGTGCCCTTTTCGTGATTTGTGCCTCTTGTTGTAAATCCGGCATTTAAAAAGAGCTTTTTCTGATTCTCTTTGGAAATTCCAACTCCTGTGTCTTCAATGCAAATTAGCGTCTTTCCATTACGTTGTCTGTTAGAGACTGTTATGACATCACCAACTCCTGAGAATTTGACGGCATTTGCTAAAAGATTTTGAATGACGATTTCAATCATACTTCGATCAGCAAAAACGTTAGCTTTAGCAGATTCGTCTAATAAGATAATATTTTTTTGATTTACCTTTTTTTCAACCAAGTTCATTTTTTCATAAAATACATCCTGAATATTAAATTGTTCAGGTTTTGGATCTAAATTTTGCATTTGTGATTTTGACCAATTTAATAAGTTTAATAAAAGATTTGTAGCATTGTCTGCATTCTCACTTAACTCTGGGATGAGTTCATCAAATTCTTCACGGGTGATACTGTCTTCTCTTAACAAGTCAAGAAATGCCTTAACTCCTGTAATTGAATCTTTCAAATCATGTGAAACAATTGAAAATAAACGATCTTTCACTTGATTCATTTCTTCGAGGTGTTCAACTTGATTACGCAACTTATTGTTCTCAATATTATTTTGCCTGTTTGTTTCGTCTGTTACTTTTTTCTTAGTTACAAGTGATTTTTGTTTCGAAAAAATACCAAGTAAAATACTAAATATGATCAATAAAACTCCTCCAAGGCCATAAATCAGATATTTGTATTTATCAATGGTTTGTTTGCTGACGCTATCCATGTTGTTGTAGGATTCAACTTCAGGGAGCACTAAGTTAATGGGTTTAATGTCTTCTGAAATTATGGCGCTTTTTTGACTTATAACGCTTTCTAATTTACCTTTCAAGGTATGATATCGCCCTTGCCAAATAAACGCATTTTTAAAATTACCCCTCGTTGAATCAAGCTGAATTCTCAAACTGTAATGATCTAGGAGTAGTGTATCATTATTCACCTCTTTTGTCAGCATAAAAGCTTCATCGAGTTGATATTGAGCTAGTCGTATTTTTTTAAGTTGAAGGTTTAAATTAGATAAGTTATTCAGCGTTTTTAAAAGACCTTTTTTATTCTTTTGTGCCCTATTTAATTTTATACCTTCAAGCAAATAGTTTGTAGCTTTATCATATTCTTTGAATTTTAAATATTGAGCTGCTATTGATGGTAAAACGTCCCCTTTTAGAATCAAATCATCATCATTAGACGTTAAATTAATAAGAACTTTTTTATAATACTCAATAGCTTTTCTGTGCTCGTTTCTTAGAGCATATAGTTGAGCTAAATCCAAATGTGTAATCTTTACACCCTCGTTGTTATTTGTCAATTTGAATACCTCAAGAGCTCTGTTATTATATTCAAGAGCCTTATCATTTTGATTTGTTTTCTTGTAAGCAATAGCTAGATTTCTATACGCTTGACTTAACTCATTTAATTGGTTTTTTCGCTCAAAGATATCGATGGCGTAAAGTGCGTATTGTAAACCAATGGTGTAATTTCCACGTGCTATTTCTACGCCACCTAAACTATTATTTACTTTGGCAATTCCCAAGGTGTCTTTCAAGCTGACATATAATGATAGAGAGCGTTTGTAATTGTCTATTGCATTGTAATAATCACTATTCTGGGTATATATTAATGCTTTCAAATATTTTAATTCTGCTAATGCTAAATCGTAGTTAAGGTCATATGACAATTGTTCACTTCGATTGATGTATAGCAAAGCTTTTTCAAAGTCCTTATTGTCGAACAATAATTTAATAAGCTCGATGGAAGTCTCTATTTTAACAGAGTCGCGTTTTTCGAATGTTAATTGAATGGTAAGACTGTCTAGTTCTCTGGTTTGAGTGAAACCGAAGTAACTTGTCAAAAATATAGCAGTTAATGTAATTAACTGTTTCATTTACATGATCTTAATTTTAAGTACAACAAACAAAAGTATTTCAATACTTGCCTTGAGGGGAAGGAAAATAGAGTACATACTGATAAGGTATTTTGAATCATTTAAAACAATAGCAGGTCTTATAATGATTAGGAATCTTAGTAACAAAAGTTGCTAAAAGGAAAGGGAAAGCCTAATTTCTGCGATTTAATACCAATAAATTAGATGAAAGGATCACAGAAATTAGGACAGATAATACTACATCGATGAATGGTAAAAAACATAGAAAAAATACATGTTTATCGATGAAATACACGGCACCAACTAAAGTTATTATCAGGGCTCAATAAAAGTCATAAAAACCCGCTGCTTTTAATTATAATTTTCAAATCTTTAATCATTGATCGGAGAAACTTTTTTTGATAATTTTCCAGAATAAAAGTTGGAAGAAAAAAGGTATATTTGCTACTTAAATTTAGAAAAAAAATGATCATTCAAAGCACCTTATCACAACAGGTGAAAAAAGCTTTTTTTGCACTTTACCAATCGCCTCTTGGCACTGTAGAATTTCAGTCAACTCGCAGAGAGTTTGAAGGAGATATTACCGTTGTTACCTTTCCCATGTTGCGAGTGGTTAAAATGAATCCTGCTCAATTAGGTGAGGAGTTAGGGAATTATCTAGTTGAACATGTAAAGGAGGTCAAAGCATTCAATGTTGTAAAAGGGTTTTTAAATCTTGTAATTGAAGATGAATTTTATCTTAATTTTTTCAATAAAATTAAAGATGATACTAAATATGGTTTTGTACATGATGTTGACGACAAAGCTGTAATTGTTGAGTATTCTTCACCTAACACTAATAAACCTTTGCATTTAGGTCACGTTAGAAATGTGTTGTTGGGCTACAGTGTTTCCGAAATATTAAAGGCTTCAGGTAGAAAGGTATATAAAACACAAATTATTAACGATAGAGGTATTCATATTTGTAAAAGTATGTTGGCTTGGAAACGTTATGGCGAGAGTGAAACTCCAGTATCTACAGGTTTAAAAGGAGACAAGCTGGTAGGTAATTATTACGTAAAATTTGATAAAGAATATAAAAAAGAAATTGCAACTTTAGTTGAGCAAGGACTTTCTGAGGATGATGCAAAAAAGCAGGCTCCAATATTAATAGAAGCACAAGAAATGCTCATAAAATGGGAGGCTGGTGATGAAGAAGTAGTATCACTATGGAAAATGATGAATGGTTGGGTTTATGACGGGTTTGAAATCACTTATAAGAACATTGGGGTTGATTTTGACAGTTATTATTACGAAAGTAATACCTATTTATTAGGAAAGGAGTTTGTTGCTGAAGGTCTAAAAACAGGTGTGTTTTTTAAAAAGAAGGACAACTCAGTTTGGTGTGATTTAACTGATGATGGTTTGGATGAAAAAATTGTTTTGCGTTCTGATGGTACCGCAGTGTATATGACACAAGATATTGGTACAGCAATTCAACGTATCAAAGATTGTCCAGATGTTGGGGGGATGGTGTATACCGTTGGTAATGAGCAAGATTACCATTTCAAAGTATTGTTTTTAATTTTGAAAAAACTCGGATTTGATTGGGCAAAAAACTTATTTCATTTAAGTTATGGAATGGTTGATTTACCTAGTGGAAAAATGAAGAGTAGAGAAGGAACTGTTGTTGATGCAGATGACTTAATAAATGAAATGGCTTCAACAGCTCAAGAGATTTCACAAGATCTAGGAAAGCTTGAAGGTTATTCAGATAATGAGAAATCCGATATTTATAAAACAATTGGTTTAGGGGCTTTAAAGTATTTTATATTAAAAGTGGATCCTAAAAAACGGATCCTATTCGATCCAAAAGAATCGGTAGATTTTCAAGGAAATACAGGGCCATTTATACAGTATACGTATGCCAGAATTCAGGCTATATTACGTAAAGTAGATTTTGACATGAGTACGAATTTGTTTGCACTAAGTTTACACCATAAGGAAAAGGAACTTATCAAGCAATTAGAATTGTTTCCAGAGGTATTACAGCAAGCTGCCAACAATCATAGTCCTGCCTTGGTAGCCAATTATACTTATGACTTGGTTAAAGAGTTTAATTCCTTTTATCAAAACGTTTCCATACTTGGAGCAGATAATCAAAACGAGAAGGTATTTAGAGTACAGTTGGCACAAAGTGTTGCCAATACTATTAAAAATGCATTTGGTTTATTAGGTATTAACGTCCCCCATAGAATGTAGTCATTTTAGCGGGTATGACTGTCATTTCAAATTAAGTACAAGTCCAAAAATTATGATATTTTTTCATTTACAATTGGGTAAACTAAGTATTATGTGCCTTTTTTAGATGGTATGGCGCTTACATCATCATGATTTAAAATTCTTGTTTTACACCTTTTGATGACCATGATGAGCCTACACTCTGGATCAGGGCAAGTAACCCTGGCATCTGTTTCCATCCAATCTGCTAAATGATTTTGTCGCTGCTTTGCGGGTAATAAAGGAATAGTACTCTGAAGTGCATAAAGACAAAAATCACTTTTTTTTGGTAAAGATATCTTTCCCCCCTTTAAAAAAAATGAGTCTCCAATAGCCATATTACAAGTGCAATGCCCGTTAATTTGTTCCACAACAATCTCTAGGTCGTATAGTTCAAATTGGTTATTGTTTAGTTTGTTGTTATTTGTCATGTTTTACGTTTTTAAACTTGATGAAAATGGTCATTAAGGTAACTATTAATAATCCCCAAGACATAAAATTATACAACCCAACATCTAAAGAACTCACTTGAGCCACGCCAAATTCTTGTCCAGTATTGGTCATGTTTGCCATTAATATTACAGGAATGAAATAAGGAAGTACAAATGGGAATATACATGCCACCAAACTCAATAAATTTGCACGTCTTATTTTTGGGATTCCTAATTTATCTCCTGTTTTATTAGAAAAGTCTGTAACCATTAATATGGCGACGATGCTATGTGTGGTAAATAAAACAGCAGCACTCATTACACTTATAATCCAGCTTTCTGCTTGCTTTTTTGTTTTTGTATGAAACGTAGCAAAGTTCACGAGCTTGGTCATAATACCACTTGCTTTTAAGGTTGCAACTAGCCCCATGAGTAACATAGTAAAGACGCTTAAACCAACAGCGCGGTTAATACCTTCAATTACAAAACTTTTTGCTGCAAAATTTTCCAAGTCCAAAGAAATGACCTGCTCGAAAGATAAAAGTCCTGAAATTACTCCTAAAAGGGTCCCAAATAATAAACCAAACAACAAACCATGCACTAAATGCTTTCCTTTAAGAAAAAGAAAAATTGTAACGATAGGAACGGCTAACATTAATAAACCCTCAGATTCACCGGCTAACATAATTTCGCTTGAACTTTTGTTACTATGAAATAGTGTTGCGGTAAGTGTGTAACCAATTAATGCGAGTACTGCTGCAGGAGCCACATATTTAATCCTGCTTTTAACCACCTTACCAATTTTCGCCTGTTGACTTAGGGCACTTGCGATAGTTGTATCTGAAATTGGTGCAATAAAATCTCCAAAAGCTGCTCCTCCTATAATGGCTCCAGCAAGTGACGGTAAGTGAGCGCCTAAAATTCCTCCGGTGGGATAAAGTAGGGGGCTACAAATTAATATGGTCGCAAAACTTGAACCTGTTGATAAGGATACAATACAACAAATAATATAAGTTGTTATTACAAAACTAATACTATCAAGGCTTAGTTGATCAGAAATCCAAATAAGTGCTTCAACAAATCCGGTGAGTGTCATTAGAACACCAATAATGGAAGCCAGCATCCAAGCCATGATCATAATCATAACTATTTTTTGTGACATACCAGAAATGATTATTTCAGAAAAAGCAGTTCTGTTTTTTGCTAAAATGAGTCCTACGCCAATTGCTAAAAGGAGTATAGGCCAAAATCCCTTTTCGTCTGGCGCTCCAGCTAATGCAATGGTAACAACACCTACAATAAAAATAATGAAAGGCGTTAAAGCTCCAAATAGTCCACCATGAAATTCGAGTAGCTGCTTACTATCTTCATTTTTTAAATCTAGTTTCATGTATTTATGATTCGTTTAAATTATATTTCATTATCGAACCATGCTTGCCTGTTTTGTCCCGCTCCAATTCGTAAAAAGGTCCATACGGCCCTTTACTAATGTCAATTATTTTAGAAATTGCTTCTAAGTCATCATTATTCAAATTAAAATAGTCTAGTTTTTTTAAATTATTTAAATGCTTGTTATTTCGAGCTCCAATAATAACAGACGCAACCATTGGTTTTTGTAGGACATATTTACTCGCTATCTCCGCCACACCAACATGGTATTTGTCAGCGATTGTTCTAAGTACTTTAAGTAATTCTTGAAATAGGTTGTAGCCACCAAATTCATCAATGATCAGTCTGTATTTTGTCAATGAGCGATTTTCATACGGTTGTGTTGGATCTGAAGTTTCTAAATAGCGATCACTAAGAAATCCACCTGCAATAGATCCATAGCACAAGTAAGGAATATTATGTTCTTGGGCTAAATCACTCATGCTGTTTTCTACACGACGGTCTAGCAATGAGTATTGCACTTGATTTGTCGTAATTTCAACACCAGCGTTTAACATTTCTTTGATTCTAACCGTGTCAAAATTAGTTACCCCTAGGTGTCTAATCTTGCCGCTTTTTTGTAGTTCTGAAAGATGTACAGCTGTTTCTAAATATCTTGGAAATTGATAATCCCACCATGCGAATTGAACTAAATCAAGTTGTTCAACGTTAAGTCGTCTGAGTGAACGATCAATAATCTTTACGGTATCCTCTTTTTTTAAGGTTGCCAAGGATGAATAATCAGGAACATATTTAGTGTGAATTTGAATAGGAGCCAACTCTCCAGATTGAAATTCGTCTTGATATTTTTTTCGAAACTTGCCAATGAGTTCTTCTACCCCTGTATAGATATCTGCACAGTCAAAGGTTGTGATTCCAGCTTTGACGAATTGATACATGTCCTCGAGAGCTTTGTTTTGGTCAATAATACCATGACCCCCTGCGAGATGCCATCCTCCCTTAATAACTTTTGAAATTGAGTAACCAGGTCGTATTTCAATACGTTTCATAAATATTTGTAAGGTTTAAGCAATGGTGTCATAACGTTCATAAGTGATAAATATATAAATTTATCAGTGATTTGATATGATGAGATTAAATCTATATTTCATCAGATTTTTATAAAATATAAACTACAAAAAAACCTAAATATGTCCCGAGGGCTGTTCCTAATGTGCCAACTAAAATAGCCGGCAATATAAGTTCTTTCCGACCAAAAGACTCAGCCAAAGCTATAGCAGTGGTACCACCGCCAACATTAGCTTGACTCACGATTGCAATCATTTCCCAATCGCGATACAGCAAGCCTCCTAATATAATAACAATTATACCATGCAGAAAAACAGCAAGGCCTGCAAATAGAAGTAAGGTAATACCGACATCCTTTAATTGAGCAACAGCACTAATTTCACAAAAAGCACCAATTACTGCTAAGAAAATAAACACTAGATACAAACCTAAATTATGACTACCTTTTAAATTCGCTATAAATTTGGTCTGAGCCAACACAATTCCAATGGTTGATAGGGTTAAAATAGATGGAATTTGTGGTATAAATTCTTTAATTAAATCAGCTATGTTAAAAGCGCTAATACCTAAAAACAGTAACCACATGAGTGAGACTAAATCGATAGTCTCATCTTCCGGATGCTGATCTTGCGTATGGTGAGTGTTTGTTTTAAAATTGGGTTTACCTCGCCACAAACGCCCCAAAATAATCGGAAAAGTTAAAGTGGCAATAATCCATAAGGTAGTCACGACATTGTCAACTGCAATAGTTCCTGCATACAGTATACCATTTTCTTGAAAATTATACTCCAAAGCTACGGCATTAAAATTGACAGAACCTCCAGTGTAAGTTCCTGTGAGCATTCCAGCGATTATTTTGCCATCTTCGCCTAACACACGTTCTGGAGATAATACAAACCATGATATGAGTATCCCTAAAGTGGTTGCCAAAGAACCAATTAAGAAAAGTCCAATCATTGGCAGCCCTGCTCGTTTTATTGAGATTAAATTGACATTAAGCAACAAATAAAATATGGATATTGGTGCTACATATTTAAAAATAGCACTGTATAATGGAATACTGTTGGATGCTGAGGGAATCAACTTTAAATTAGCAATAATTGCGGTGAAAACTATAACTAATAAGGCCGCTCCAAACTGTTTTCCAAACGTAGTTTTTCCAGCGTAAACCGCTAAAATAACCATAAGGCATAATATAGAGAGAACGTAAATGGGATTGTTGGTGAAATACATGTTTTAAATATACTGAATTATTTAAAATCTAAAACGCCAAGACATCATTGTCTTGGCGCTGAAGATAAAGGGACTTGTCGATTCGGTTACCGTCTATGTAAGTCGATTATTCGACACTGAATTATTATCTAAATAGGTTGTTGTTTGTCTGATTAGTTGAAAGGGATTAACTCAAAGTTAAAATTAAATACTTCATTACCAAAAGGTTAAATTAGTTTTTTTGATAAACAATAATAGAGTTTGAATCTCCTGTTGTTAGTATTTCAAGTGCAGCATCATTATCCATATTTTCTAATTCTATTTGAGAGTTGCCATAAACTGGAAAATTATTTTGAATATTAGCCGAACTATCAAAGAGATAAACTTTTTTAGACTGTAGATCAGTCACACTCACATAAATTTTATCATTCAAATAAAAAATTACAGGTTTGGTATAAAATCCAAAATCAAGTTGTTTTGTCTTTTGTTTGATAGTAATGTAATTCTCCGAAAGAAAGCTTAACGTTTTATTTGTGGCTACCATCGCATGATTACGGTCTAATTTTAAACGCTGCTTGCTCATTACTCCCTGAGAATTCACCTGAATAAGTTCACCTTTTTTTGAAGTGGTTGTAAACTGGTTTTTATAGAGGTAAATATCATTATTTGAAAAGTTAATAGATTCTTTTATATTAATTCTTGTTTTTCCTCTGCGATTTAATATTTTCATTTTTTCTGCAGTTGCAAAAATGATATAATCTTTTCCGTTCAGTCTAAAGTGTTTAGGTTGCTTAAGAATAGGATTATTGTTTTTGTATCTAAAACCAGTTACTTTTTTTCCTCTGGAATCATACATTAGTAATGCATCATTTTGTGTCACCAATAAACGATAGTTTTTATTTGAGTCATAATCAAAAACAGACAAGGGTTGAGTTATTTCCTTTTGAAATTTTAAAGGAAATGGACCAACATCTTTGCCATTTCTGTCAATAAGATAAGTACGGTAGGGAGTACTAAAAACAAACTGAAGTCTTCCGTTTTTATAGGTATCTATCTGGCTTACCTTACCAAGTATATTACCATCGAGATGTTTTTTCCATAAAATTTTACCACCATTGTTAATTAGGTATAAATCGTTGTTAATGTCTTGGACAATGATATCACGCTGCTTATTTCTGTGATTGGATACAAACTGTGGAGTAATTAAAATTTCAGCATCAAGTGCTGTATTAAATTCCTCAGTAATTGTATTGGGTTTAGAGACAGGTTTAAAATTATTGACATGAATATTGACATGCATAAATCCTTCATCTTGAATAAGTTGAAAGGCCTTAAAGTCATAGTTGTTAAAATTGATATGCTTAAATGGAATCTCAAACGTATTCGACGGAAGCTCCTTACCTCTAATTACCGATACAAGTGATGCTTCGTTACTTAAATTTAATGAACTTTGTTGGAAATTTGGATCATTATAAAAAGTAGTTCCATTTTTATAATTTGAGATAACTGTTTCAATATGAGATTGAGACTCTGCAAAAATAAAGTAATGATCAACGAGTGCATAGTAATTTAATTCGGCACTAGATAATAGAGGTTTAAAAATTTGACCAAGTAATTTTGGGGATTCAAATTTTAGAATTTGAATATCTCTGAAAACACTCTGACGTTCTTGGTGGTCTATTAGGCCATCAAATGTTATTAATGGGTCAATTGATTTTGCAATCACAACACCGTAATTCTCATAGAAAATTTCTCCAATCTCGTTGATAGAGTTTAACCAAAAATCAGTTGATGTAGAGTCAGTTGGTAGCGCACTATAATTTTGAATATTTGATTTTAATTTTTTATAATTATCAAAAGTGAAATTGATAAATCCTTTACAATTATTCGGGGCTATCATCGCAATTGTGGTTTCTTGAGCGGTATTATTCGAAAAGATAGCTGTGACATGGTTGGTGTCTCCGGTAGAGGTCACGATTCCGTTCATGTTGACTTCATTCGCGTGTGCTTGAACATCAAGTATGAATGATTCTGTTGTATGTTGTTTGATATTTTCATGCGAGGCCTCTTCAATAATGTGTTTTTTTTGTAAAAAAATTGAAAAAGAGGCACTAGTTTTTGTTAACTTGAGGAGGTCTTCAAAATCCTTATTTGATTCTGACTTCAAAGAATTAACGATTTTTCTTGAAGTAGAAAGAACATAAATACTATCAATAATTCTATTGTAAAATTGACTCGAGTCAATAAATTTTTTTGGGACAAGGCTATCGTGATATTTTGTAATTATTGATAAATGAGTCGTATCATCATCCTGGGTCATACAAAGTAAAGTTTCATCAGATATATTCAAATTCTTAAAAATATCTAAATTGTACTCCTGTGAGTTTTGCTTGAAATTTAGTTTTAAAAAATCACTTTCTTCAATGTCATTTTGAAATAACTCAAAATCTGAAATTTTAATAACAGTTGAAGAGTTTGGAGGAATATATTCAGAAAGATTTCCAGTTAAATGGTCAGTGTTTTTACAACTAAAAAAACAAATTGAAATAATTAAAAACAGAAACAGTTTTTTCATTAAGCAAAGTTATTTCACAAAGGTATTATTTTAAAATTTTAATGTCAACTGTGAGGGAAGTAACTTAAATGATTTTCTGTGATATTTTGTAATTCCATATTTTTCAATGGCTGACCTGTGCTCTGCAGTAGGGTAGCCTTTATTTTTTTGCCAATTATACATTGGATATTCTTTGTGAATTGTTTCCATATAAGCGTCTCTGTAGGTTTTCGCTAAAACTGACGCGGCAGCAATATTTAAAAACTTCCCATCACCTTTAATAATGGTTTGGTGTTGTATGGATTTAAATGGTTTAAATTTATTGCCATCAACACTTATAAAATCAATTTTGTGATCCAACTTCTCAATAGCTTGGTGCATTGCTAAAATTGAGGCATTTAGAATATTTAGCTTGTCTATATCTTTTTCAAAAACATGCGAGACGCCATAACAAATAGCGTCATTCTCAATAATATCCTTTAATTCGTGACGTTTCTTTTTTGATAACTGTTTAGAATCATTAAGGACGCTATTACTAAAACTATTTGGTAAAATTATGGCAGCAGCTGTTACGGGACCCGCCAGGCATCCACGACCTGCTTCATCCGTTCCGCATTCAAAATTAAATTCCGAATATTTTAATGCTAACATGATATTTTAAATGATTTGAATCTTATTCATGTAAATAACCCTCTTTATAAAGTAAAAGAAGTGATTCCATAAGATATTTACTATTTTTGACTCAGTTTTTTTAACAAAAATTGACACAGTTCAATAATTTATGAAAAAAATAGTACTCATTTTTTCCCTAGTTTTAGTAAATAATCTCTGGTCACAAGTAAAATTGGTCAAAGATAAAGCAAACAGAAATATTGATGTTTCTCGGATGAGAAATGATACTTTAGGAGGTCTTAGCAATTTTGGTAATAACACGTCAAATAAAAACATAAAAAATGAGAATGTAAAAATTGAAGATTATAAAATTATTTCAATAGAAAATGATACCGTCGTCGTTGATACGTCGCTTAATATAAAAAAGTACCTTAAATACAATTATTTGCGAAAAGATAATTTTGATTTGTTGCCTTTTGCAAATTTGGGTCAATCATACAATTCTTTGAGTATTGATTTTGCTAAAAATAGGTTGATGCCAAATTTTGGGGCTAGAGGGCTTCATTATAACTACAAAGAAATTCGTGACGTTAACTACTATTTTGTCCCAACACCACTTACTGAGTTAATGTATAAAACGGCTTTTGAACAAGGACAATTGTTAGAGTCTTTATTTACCGTTAATACCTCTCCTCAATTTAATTTATCACTAAGTTATAAAGGGTTGAGGTCTTTAGGAAAGTACCAACATAGTCTAACAAGCGTAGGAAATTTTATTATTGGTGCCAATTACAAAACAAAAGACAATAGATATAAGATACGAGGGCATCTCGCTGCTCAAGATGTTTTTAATCAACAAAATGGAGGACTAAAAGATGAAGACGTTAATAATTTTGAAATCGGTAATCCTGAATTTTTAGATCGTTCAGTTTTTGATCCTATTTTTGAAAATGCTGAAAATTTTCTTAGAGGTAATCGTTATTTCTTGAATCATTCATATGACGTAATACGTTCAACTGACTCAATTACAAAAAACACTTTGAGTGTTGGAAATACTTTTGTTTTTGAGGATAAATATTACAAATTTATACAATCATCACCAAATGATTTTTTCGGTGAAGCCTTCGTAAATTCTACTGTCAGGGATGCGGTATCGTTTCAAAATATGTATGTAGATTTACATGCTTTATATCAAAGTCATGACCTAGGAGAGATTAAATTTAAATTAGCATACAACAGTTTTAACTACGGGTATGGTAAGTTGGTGACTTTAGACGGTATTGATATTGTAAATAGGTTGAAAGGGGATGTCTTGTCTTTAGGGGGGTCATATCAAAAAAAAATTGGAGCGTTTGATGTGAAAGGTGATTTTGGGTTGAATGTTTCTGGAGATTTCACTGGGAATTATATGACCGGAAGGGCTTATTACAATATAAATGATAAGTCAAATATTGCTGTCGGTATAAATTTGAATTCGAAAACACCCAATTATAATTTTTTGTTGTATCAAAGTGATTATGTCAATTATAATTGGTCAAATGATTTTGACAACATTAAGACAAGCCAGTTGTCATTGATGTTTCAATCGAAAAAATTATTTGATTTGGAAGCAGATTATACATTGTTAAATAATCATACTTACTTTGGTGTGTCTGAATCTGATGGTCTTGTAAAACCATTTCAGTACAAAAAAGAAATTAGTTACTGGAGGGTTAAGTTGAGCAAAGAATTTAAATGGTACAATTTCACGCTTGACAATGTATTGCGCTATCAAAAAGTAGTATCAAGTGAGAATATTTTAAACATGCCTGATGTAAATTTTCGTACTACATTGTACTATACGAACCGTCTCTTTAAAAACGCCTTATTACTTCAAACAGGTGTATCACTAAAGTATTTTACAGATTATTTCATGAATGCCTACGACCCATTATTAGGAGAGTTTTACACTCAAAACCAAACAAGTATGAAAGGTTTTCCTCGTTTGGATTTCTTCGTTAATGCAAAAATTAGACAGACAAGAATCTTTTTAATAGCAGAACATTTTAATTCTGCTTTTACGGGTTACAATTATTTTTCTGCACCAGGTTATCCTTACAGGGACTTTACAGTACGCTTTGGTTTAGTTTGGAATTTTTTCTTATGATTTAAGATTGTTTTGATTGTTGTTAAAAATAGATTAAAATAAGTTTGGATAGTTATCAGGAGGTTTTATATTTGCGGCCTTGATAAAATGGGCATTATATGTTTGTTT